>BNJV01000863.1_pt1 | contig 67916 bp, 110 predicted proteins | sample 8540591 | NCBI WGS metagenome assembly BNJV01 (sample SAMD00202457, study PRJDB9452) | human saliva metagenome | host: Homo sapiens
GAACCCGCTGATTTCGGCCAGTCACCGCCAGCGGGCATAGCCTTCGGGAGTGTTCACGCCTGTGCCGATGGCGGTTGCGCCCGAGATTGATTTCCAGCGGCAAATCGATATTGCGTTGCAGATTGACGTTTTCTTTCTTCCAGCAGGACGGCAAAGGCTTTGGAATCTTTCTTTGTCCCAACGACATGGGCACGGCATCTTGAAGCTGGAAGTACGCCCCATTTTCAAACACGTCTTTAAATTCTTCGGCTTTGGCTTCGAAGGCCTGTTTCAGAGCGGTTCATTTGCGCCATCACGGCTCACCGTGCTGTGTTGTAAACGGCCAAACGCAGGCCGGTCGGGTAAGCGTCGTTGGTAGACTGGCTGGCGTTTACGTCTGATCCGCCATAGATCCGATGATCATCGTAGCTGCCTTTTGGCTGTGCCCAGAGTGTTCCAAAAGCCAGATTAGCCACGACTGCGTTGACCATGTTCACCGATGTACTTTCCGCTCCGCCCAGCGGAATACGTCCGACGGGAATCGGTCGAGGCAGCGGCCTTTCGCCAGCACTTCGTCGCAGGCGGCATCAATCGCGGCGGCAATCTCGGCAGCACGCACGCCACCCGGCATTGGCGCGGGCGGTAGCTTTTTCACCTGATTACCATGCCGCGCACGAGATTCGGGAATATCGGAAATCTTTGCTTGGAAATTTTTGAAGTTTCCTGCCGCGCTGCAGTGCGGTGGCGCCCAATAGGCATCATTTACGGAATTTCGCGTCGCCCAATAAGTCGTGCTCGATACGGGTGGTCATTCTCTCTCCAGAGTTCGTTTACATTGAAAAGTGCCGCCGCGGCAACGGCGGCATTTTGCCTGATTTAAAATATTATTATTCCAATAGTTTTCGCTACATTTCACTACATTAATTTTGGTTGTCTCACAATCAGGCGGATTATTCTAGTCGTCGGTTCACAATTTAAGCTGTTCCCAAAATGGCTGCTGCCGTTTTCATCCTTTACGCCGCATGATACGCTGGCCAGCCAGGCGGCAATCCAAAGCCCAGCGGATCGCCGCGCGCGGCGGAAAAGGCGGCTTTCTGCACCCAACCTTCGAGAAGCGGCCGCAGCGGCGATTTCCATGCTGCACAGATGATCCACCGCTGTCCGTTGTTGCCGCGTCCCGCCGGATTTGTGCGGCAGTGACTTCAGCCGTGCCAGCTTGATTTCCAATTCCAGCAGTTCCCGCGCCTGTTTTTCTTTCCTTATCCATGACCGGCCCCGCTTTCGGACAGTTCGCCACGCAGGCAGGCAATAGTCGATCCCGCAGGCCGTTGAGGCTGTCGGCAAACAAGCCGGGCACAGCCTGCCGCCGAGGCCGCCCATGTCCGCCAAAGCAGCAGCATGACGAGCAACGATGCAGACGGCAGCGGCGCGATGAAAAATACTTTCACGGCGGTGGCATCGTCGAGCAGCCGGTTTGAGTGCCGAAACAAGGGCGGCAAACAGGGCGACGAAAGAGTGACGCAGCGGAAAAAGCAGTGCCAGCGAGGGTACGGAAGGCGTTTTCCGCCTGCTCGGCCAGATCGAGATTGATGACTTGAAGCCGCAACAGAAGCTAAGTCAACTCCTTGGTTCAACTTGGTGTTTTCGTGGAGGTTCGATTTCTTGTTTGATGCCCATTTTTCCCTCCTGATGATAGAGGCCGTCACAGAAAAAGCCGCTGACGAATATTGCGGGCGTTTTCAGACGGCCTGATTCCGCCGTTATTAACGACGTGTTCCGGCAATACCGCCGACCACCAATCCGGCGAGTGCGGCGAAACCCATGCGCGTAATATTAGGGTTTGTCATCGCCGCTTCGCGGCCTGTTTGGCACGGCGTTTGATTTGTCTCGCTTGCCCCATCCGCAATTCGCGGAATTTCTCGCACAGGCGGGAGTGCCGGCGCAGGCTTGCGGCGAGTGTCGCTTTCAAACGCGCTCAATTTTTCTTTCTGCCGCTTCCAGTTTGTCACCAGCGGGTTTTCAAATCTTCTGTCTCTTCGCTGCCTCTCTTCGACGCCTTTATTGTACAAGGCTTCAACATCGTCCATTACGGCACGGATGTCTTCCAACTTATGGCGGCTTTGCGGGCTTCGTAGTCAGATTTGCTCATGACTTATCTCCTTCTTCTCGATGGGTGGTAGCGTGAGGCAGCATAACGTACCGCTTCATGACTAATCTATGATGATTTATTTCAAATTTAATAAGTTAGAGTAAGTTTTGTATTGAAAGCAGCCTTTCTCAGGAAACATATGGCAGATAAAGCGCCGTCTGGAGAGTGTTTTTCAGACGGCCTGTGGGTTTCTGATTTTAGTTAAGGCATCAGCATGCCGCGCACGTTGACGTCAGCGTTTGGCCGGTGATGATTTCGCTTTGATCCGGAAGCCAGGAACAATACTGCGTCGGCAATGTCTTGTGCGTCGCTCGAGCAAACGGCTGGAGTGCGGTTTGCGCTTCAAAGGTTTTGCCGGACTTCTTCCGGCAGGGCTTTGGGTCGTGTCGGTGTCGATAAAGCCCGGGGCGATGACGGTTACCGTAATGCCGCGGCCGCCCACTTCGCGCGCCATGGATTTGCAAAACCCATCAGGCCGGCTTTCGCGGCGGCGTAGTCGGCTTGCCCGCGTGTTGCCCATCGCGCCCACCACGGACGCGGATGCTGATAATGCGGCCGGAACGCTGCTTTCATCATGCCGCGCAACGCAGCCTTACGCACGGAAGACGGATTTCAGGTTTACCTGCATGATTTCGTCCCACTCTTCTTCTTTCATCCGCATCCAGCAGGTTGTCGCGGGTGATGCCGGCGTTGTTCACCAAAATATCGAGTTTGCCGAATTCTTTTTCAATATCGGCAATCAGGTTTTCGATGCCCGTCGGCTTCGGCGGCATTTAATGCCCTGCCCTGCCCGTTCCACTGTGCCAGGCGTTCGCCAATGGCGGCTGCACCGCTGTCGCTGGTGGCCGTGCCACGATGACGGTTGCGCCCGCTTTGTGCCAATGTGTCGTGGCAATCGCCGCGTTCCGGCGATGCGCGCGATGCGCGCCGGTTATCACGATTTTGCCGCTCAAATCTTGTGAACTCATTTTGTTTCCCGCTCGGCTGGAGAAAGCGGACTGAGGTCTGACGCGCCGTCCTGAAAACCACTTTCTGCACGGCCCGCCGTTGTTTTGTAAAGATAAGGCCTGCGATCGCTTAAGGCGGAATGCCAGTCGCACGGCCCGATGCCGAACACTGGTGCGGTTCGCCGCAGTCCAAAGCGCGAATCGGCCGGACGCTGGCGGAGTCGGATAATCTGCCGTGGCGATCGGCGGCTTCACGGCGAGGGATTTTCGCCAGCACGCCCCGCGCCGCTGCTTCAGCAAAAATGGTTTCGGCAAATTCAAACCAGCTTGCGCCACGGGCTGCCGCAATGATCGATCTCGCACGTTCCGCCAACTGCTCGGGTGTGTGTGCGACGGACGGTATTATCAGTGCGGCGGCGATGTCGGCGGTCGCGGTCGGCCGCACCGTATTGGTCGGCCACGATGCCAAACGTTGTCGCGTTCGCGTCCCAGCCGCAGCATTGGTTTTGACGAAGTTCTGCCTGCGCGCGCCGGAATACCACGACAGTCCGCATCATCACGGCGCGGCGGCAGGCGGCCAATACCGCCTGCTCTCGCACTCACATTTGCTTGCGCCGTATATGTGCGGCGCGGTCTGGCAGCGCTTCGATCATAAGGCGCGCTGCCCGCGCCGTCAAACACATAATCGGTGGAAATATGCGCATAGCCGCGCCGGCTGCTTCGGCAGATTCGCTGGCCGTGGCGCGCACCGGTCCGATTGACGGCAAACGCCCGTTCGGCATCGCTCTCCGAGCTATCGACCGCCGTATGAGGCGGCGGCATTGATGATCGTGAGTCGGGACGGAAAGCCCACCGCCCGCCATACGCTGTCGCGGTTGGAAATATCAAGCACGGCGGAATCAGACTTGAGAGTTCTGCATAGCCTTCGAGTTGTGCTTTCAGGCGGTGGCCGACTTGGCCGCTGCCGCCGGTAATCAGGATTCCGGGGTAAATGGAAGATGGCGTGACCTGCAAATCCGAAGATGAGAAAGTCGACATTGTAACGGAACAGGCCGTCACCGAAACGAGTTTGGCGGCGGAAAATCAAGAATCCCTGTTTTGCCGCCGCCCGCTTGCGGGGTAAAATACGGCGTCAGGCCGTCTGAAAAGTTTTGTTGTTGCGGCCGTTATTTCAGACGACCTAAACATCGGCGCGAGGATGATGGTTGAATCCAAGCGGTCGCCGCAATCCGGCCAAAAATCGCGGCGTTTCGAGCTGTCGGGCACGTCGCTTCGCGCGACCTGCAACCGCGCCGCCTTGCTGCGGCTCCGACCCATCGACACCTTTTTCCTGCGCTTGCCGCCCGAGTACCGAACCCCGCCGCATCAAGCGGCTGCTATTCAAACAAAAAGGAAAACCGGTGGAGCACCGAACAACGCAGCGAGGCCGCAAGGCCGCCTGCTGCTGCAAGCACGATGGCCATGCGCTCGCCGATACCAATCCCAACGGCGATATTTTCGGCGGCTGGCTGATGTCGCAAATGGATATTGCCGGCGGCATCGCTGCCTACGAGAAACTGCCTGCGGCCGTGCCGCTACCGTAGCTGCCGATAAAATCGTCTTCACCGCCCCGTTTCGTTTGTGGCGGCGTCGTCGCCCGCTACGGCGAACTGATTAAAATCGGCAACGCTTCGATGCAGATTCACATTGAGGTTTGGGTTCACTCTGCCTCCTTCGACAGCCTGAACGAACAACGCCTCGTTACCGAAGCCTTGTTCACTTACGTCGCGTCATCGACAAGGACGGACAGCCCCGCTCCGTTCCTCAACTGTAAGTGCTCGTATCACGCAATCTCGTGTATTTGGTTTCGTATGCTGTGTGCCGCCTGCGGTGCCGCTGCTTATACCATCGGCTGCACCGAATGTGGGGAAGCCGCTTCGGTTCCACATCGTCCGCGCCCGGTTTTCAATTCCACTCCGGTGCGGCGATGCTTTCGAAAAGAATCACGGCAAATGTTTCAGACGGCCTCGCATCGCTCGGAGACATCTGGGTTCTGACAGCAGCCTACGTTTCTATCGAAATTAACCATCACGAAAACAAATGCAACCGCTACAGGCCGTCTGAGATATTATATTTTTCAGACGGCCTAACTTCAATCGGCCCGACTGTCGCCTCTTTGCTTCTGCAATCGATATTTCGCCGAAATACGGAAAATACTGGCGGCCGAAAACGCATCGGCTTTTCCCTCTTTAATACCGTCAATCAGATGTTGTCTAGAGCCCACCCTCTCGCCTCGATGCGATAACGGGTATGTCCACCGCTTCGCTGACAGCACTGGGTCAGCGGCAGGTTAAAAGCCCTGCTATCGTACCGTCCCCGTCCATGCTGGTGAGCAGGATTGCGCTGCCGCTGCCGCGCATTTCAAGCGCCCGTATCTGACCGCATCCAAACCGGTCGGGTTACACGGCCGCCGTGGGTAAAAATTTCCAGCGGGTGTTTTCGGGATTAACGGCTTTGGCATCAACAGCGACGACTATCGCCTGAGATCCGAAAATCCGCGGCTTCATTGGACCAAATCAGGGATGGGTAGCGGCGGCGGTATTGATGCATGACCTTGTCCGCACCGGCATTGAAACTAGGCGGCGGACATCGGCTACAGTACGCCAATGCCGCCGCCAACTGTTAACGGAATGAAAACGTGGATGCAGCTGCACTTCGGATAACATGCAAAATGGTATCGCGGTTGTACTGAAGAAGCGGTAATATGAGCGAGCGAGTCGGTTCATCCGCCCCCTCGTCATTGTAACGCTTCTGGCATGATCGACGATTTGCCCGCATCGCGAAGCCCGAGAAAATTCACGCTCTGACGACGCGGCGTGCTTTTGGCCATCCAAAAGCAAAGAGATGACTCGTTTGCAAAGAACCATGCGGATTGCCTGTTGTCTATAAACAAACTGCCCTCTCAGAGTGGGCAGTATGAAATTGTTGCGCCGTAGGAAAAACAAGTGAGACGTTATCCTACTTCCAAGAGCTTTGCCGCCTAGTTTATGCGATAGCACGAAGTCCTGATTCCGCCATTCTTTATCTTGGGCAGCCAATACTCCATCGCACAAAACATCAGTCAAAATTCAATGCGGGCAAACCGTTTCCGTCTCGACTAAATAAAAGGAGAAAGCAGCGATTTCATGTTTTCCGGTTGCGACAACCAATAAAACTCATACTGCCCGCGGCAGCCAAAAACAAGGGTAGTGGCGAAGCTGTGCTGGTAAAGCCTGTTAACAGCAGTCAGTACCAAAAGCGACGCCGACCACTGCACGGCAACCTCTGCCGCCCAAACACCATTCATTGCCGGCAGAGTCATCGCCATAAAGCCTCAGATAATCACGGCAATCACGACTACGCAAGCTTTCCGACAAAGCATAAATATCGCGGTCGGCCGACCAGATCATCCAAAAATCCACAAAACAAATGCTTCTACCGTATATTCCTTCCTGTCCCGTAATATCTTAAATATATAAAAATCAGTTATCTATTTGCCGGAGAGAATCGGCTAATTGCTGTGCTTGTGCAAAATCAATACTCGCCTCTTTCGTAAATCGCACGACCGGTAATCGCGCCGGTTACACCATCTTTCCTCGGCGGCAACAGGGCGCGTATGTCGTCCAAGTCGGTCGTACCGCCGGGCCAGCACATCGATACGCGACTGCGTCGGCCAGCTTAACTCGTTGCATCGATGTTTACCCTGCTCATCATGCCGTCGCGGCCGATATCGGTGTAGATACGCCGTTTACTCCGTCGTCGGCAAAGCGTTCGCCCAAATCACACGCGCGAAATTTCGGTTACCGTGCTGCCCAGTTGTCAATAGCCGCCATTCCGTCTTTGGCATCGACACGACGATAATACGTCCGGCAAACTCCTGGGCAGGCCTTCGCGCACGAAAGCGGATTTTCCAACTGCCGCCGTACCGATACTGACGATCCGTCAGCCCCTAAGGTCTGATATTTTCGATGGTCGCCAAATCACGAATACCTCCGCCCAGTTGGACAGGAATATCGGCCGCGACTGCCGCCAGTATCTCGCGGATGGCCGGGAAATTCTTTCGGCTCGCCGGCAAAGGCACCGATCAAATCAACCAAATGCGCCGCCCCGCGCCCTGCCGCCACCACTGCGAGGCCATATCCGCCGGTTGGTCCGGAGAACACGGTGGCATCTTCCATCAGGCCTTGGCGCAGACGTACGCAGTTGCCGGTCTTTTAAATCGATTGCAGGGATACAGCATGGCGGTTCTTTTCGCGATTGAGAAAGGCCGTCTGAAAATGCCAGGCAGGGCTTTCGTGACGGCATATAGTTTTCATGAAACCGCATTTTACACAAAATTATCCATTCCCAGTGTAAAATTGCATGAAGCAATAGCCGGCATCGTGACTTTTTCCGTATGGAATTGAGTCGCGAAGACATTATCGCGGCCGACAATGCAGGCAAACGAATCAGGATAGTCGCTGGTAGCAAGTACGATTTTCCGGAACTTTGCGCGCAAAGTACGACATGGACGAAATAAAAACGGTATCTTGCGGAATATCGCGGAACAGCGGATGCGGTTTGGTTTGATGCACGGTATTCCAACCCATATGCGGTACTTTCAGACGGCCTCCATCGCGGTCGCGTACGATTCACAGGCGTTTGACCTCTCCCAGCAAACCAACCCAATCCTGCAGTATCCCCTCTTCACTGCGTTCGAACAAAAGTTGCGCCCCTAAACGCAAATACCGAAAAACGGCTTATTTTTCAGGCCATCAAATGCAAACCGCTTCATATCGCTGCGTTGCAGTGCGGCCCTGATCGGGCATGGCGCCTGTCCGGGGAAAAATGATTTTATCGGCGGCGGCCACATCTTCCGGGCGCACTCAACACAACTCTGTCCCCGTTCCTGCAAGGCGTTCAGCCTCACGCACAGAGTTCAAAACCGAACGCAGATTACCCATACCGTAATCGACAACAACCGTTTCATACCATCTCCTTTGCTGGCAAACATATTTTCATAGGGTGCAGGCCATACTGCATACTTAATGGCAAATCTGATGCAACTGTATTTTTCACCTGTCGGCAAAATACCAAAACTCAAATCAAGCCGTTCGGATACCGTTTTCGGCAAAATAATCGCGCATCCGGCATCATACCGTCAGCAGTTTGCGCATACGCTCGTAACGGCAACCTTACAGCTTACTCTCTTTGGACAGCAGGCGCTGATAGAAATCCCGAATAAGCGGTTCAAAACGTGTCGCCACCACGGTAGCCATATACAGCGCCTTACGCACCGCAGACCTTCCGCCGAAGCAGCGGCTTTTGAATTTGGTTTCACCACTCTTCCTCGGGTGCGGGGCAATACCGACCAAACTCGCTATCCGTTTGTGCGACAGCCGTCCCAATTCGGGCAGCATCGCCATCAGCGTAGCCGTCGTTATCGAACCGATGCCTTTGATTTGCTCCGCTACTTGGGCTTTGCCGTCAAAAATGCGTGGGTGTGGTCATCGATTTGTTGTCCAATTCGTCAATCAACCTGTCAAAATGAGCAATCAGTTGTTTTGACGCTTTCGACTTTGCGTTTCGTGAACCTGATGCAGACGGTTTTTCTCGGCAGTCCGCATATCCACCAGTTGGTTGCGGCGGTTAACCAATGCTTCCAACACTTCTTCCGCTTCGGTGGGCGGGTGGTAGAGCATGGTTTGCCAACCTTCCTTCTGCGTCATCATCTGTGCGAAGAAGGCAAGCATTTGGGCATCTTTGGCATCGGTTTTGGTCAGCGACTGCGATTGGGCAAACTGATGCGTCTGACGCGGGTTGGCGATAATCACGGCAATGCCTGCGCGGTGGATGGCTTTGGCGGCGGGGACTTCGAGAGCCGCCGGTGCTTTCCATGACGACGAGGGCGACGTTGCGGTTGCGTATTCGACGGTATGGGCGATCCCTTTGGGGTTGTTGGTTCGGTTTTGTTTTTGAGACAAAGACTGAAACGGCATGATGACGAAGTTTCGTTTGGCGACTGTCGATGCTCGCGTAATTGTGTTGGGTACTCATCATAAACCTGCCTTGCATCTGGTGTGTTGTCTGGCAACCGTCCGGTTGTGTCGAGTGGGTTGCCCGACCGTCCCCTGGCTACTCAACGGTTGTCTGCCTTGGGTGGCGCGGATGGCGGGCAGGGTTTGTTGCTATGATACTGGAGTTCCGATATACAAGTATGGGCGATACCTTTGGGGTTGTTGATTTGGTTTTGGTTTTAGACAAAAGACGAAACGGCGATGACGAAGTTTCGTTTGGCGATGTCGATGCTCTGCGTAATTGTGCTGGGTACTCATCATGTAAACCCGCCTTGCATTCGGTTGTGTTGTCCGGGCAACTGTCCGGTTGTGTCGATGGGTTGCCTGACAGCCCCTGAGCTACTCAACGGTTGTTTGCCTTGGGTGTGTACGGATGGCGGCCGGACGGTTTGTTGCTAGTGATACGGAGTTCCGATATACAAGGGTGTGTTTTCGCCTTCGGTTTTGCAGGTAGTCGGCCAGCCGTTCTGCGCTTCGCCCTGCCCGATAGGATGGTTAAACCGTAGGATTGCAGCCGCTGCCAGCCTTGCGCGCGCGATTTTCGGCGGCCGGGACGGCGGCTTGAGCGGCCGCGCCCGTGAGGCGGTCTTTCCATTCGATGAGGTAATGAGCTGCCCGTGCCGTCCGTGCCCCTGCCGATGAGGGCGGATGGGGGTCGACAGCCAGACGGGCGGGGTTTCGCTGGTGTTCTCCCTTTGTCGGTTTTGATGCCGATGTAAACGCCGCCGCGCGTATCTCGTAGCGCGGGCGCGGGGTGTGAAGTGTCAAATTCTGCGGCAGGTTTGCTCGTGTGCTCATTGTGCTGCTCCTTCGGTTTTCAGACGGCCTTTACGGGCGTTCCATTCGTCCAGTGCGTCCGTCCCCGCCTTGTCGGGCTGCCATATCTTCACGGTGATGCCTGCGGCGTGGGCGCGGCGGGCTAGGCTTCGGCGGCCCTGATACCCGTTCGGCTCAAGTCGTTGTCGGCAGCAATGTACAGTTCCCGCGTTTCGGTCGGCCAGTCGAAGGCGGAAAGGCGTGCGCGGACAGGCAGGGCGGCGGCAGGCAGGCCGAACACGGCCGATGCGGCCAGTGCGGTTTCTATGCTCTTCGGCGGCCAGCAGCGGTCTTGTCCGTCGGTGCTGGTGTACCGCCGCGCCGTTCAATGCGCCTCGCATATCGGGCTTTCATTTTTTGCGGCAGGGCTTCGCCCGTGTCGGGGTGTGAGGCGGCCAGCTTTGCGCCATTCGGGGCGTGCAGGCCGTCTTCCCCGCATGGTTTGGGAGGTAGTCTACCGAAGGTAGGTAATGCGGTAGCCTTGCAGCTCTCCTTCCGCTCGATGGCGGCCAGCATGGCGGGGTAGCGTCCAGCAGGGCGGGGCTGTACGTCTGAAAGCCAATAGGGGCATAGCCGGGGCGAAGCGTGAGGGCGGCGTTTTGCAACGTATTGATTCCACGGCAAAGCGGACGTTTGCGCCCTGTGCCCATCAGCCTGCGCCTTGCAGGTACAGGCCTGCGGGGTCTTGCCGTCAAGGCAGGGGCTGCCCCATGCGGGCGCAGGGCGGCTTGTCGGTCTGCGGGCGGTTGTTCGCTGTTCGCTGTTCGGGCATGAAGCGCGCCCGTGCAGGCCGTCTGAAAGTCCCAGCAGGGCGGAAACCCGATTGACTGCTTCCGTGCTGTAACCAAAACACCAGCATCAGCAGGTCAAAGCCGCTGCCGCCTTCGGGCACATTGATTGCAGATGTAGCCGCCGCCGTGCTTGTGGTCGGTGTAGCGGTATCGGTCTTTGCCGCCGCAATGCGGGCAAGGCTGGTTTCTGCGGGCTGCCCGTGCTAGCCGTCTCAAAGGCTCACAGCAGGCCGCCCTACCTTTTCGGGGTCGATAATGGTCCGGTAATGTTTCTGCTCCACCTGTGCCAGCTCTCCCGCAATTCGGCGGCGGGGTTGAATATGCACAATCTCAACAGGACTGCGTAACGGAAAAGCCTGATTTACCACGTCATAGACTTTGTACGCCGTATCGTGTTTGCCTCGCCGCCTCGCCGTTGCAGCAAGCCCAGCACTTTCAAGTGGCATGATTTCGCCTATTTGGCGGCGGGTAGAAGATGTGCAGCCTGGCTGCGGATAACGCGCCTGCATGGTCGGGCTTCCATTTGTCGGGCTTGGCCGCTTGGTCGGCGTGCCATTTTTCGGACAACGGCCTCAAACGTATTCATCTGCTCTGCCTGCCTCTGCGCGCTCGTTTTGCCGGTATAGCTTCGGGTCATCCTCTGCTACCAGCCCGCGCAATTCCTCCTGCTCCTCCCTTGCCTCTTTCAGGCTCACGGCGGGATAGATGCCAAAGCATATTTCGTCCCGCTTGTTGTCGACTGGCGGTATTAGCGGAAACGCCAATACTTGCCGTTACCCCTTGCCTGAAGGATAGCCGCCGCCGTCCGACAACTGGTTAGGCGGCTCTAGTTGCATTGGCTGTCTGTTAGGGAAGGCTGGTTTTTGGCATTTTTAAGTCCGTTTTGGGGTAACTTATGCAAAACGCTGGAAGCCTTATGAATAAAGAGTTTCAGGCGGTTTTAGAACTTTGTTTCAAAAACGGCGGGAAAATCAGATTGGGGGCGTTTTTGGGGTAATTCGTAGTTACCCCAAAAGTTACCCCATAAACGGCGAAACTCAAGCATACCCCAGCACATTCAGGGTAATATCCATAGAAACTGTTATATTTCAAGGCTCTATGCATAATTCAGGATACTGGAAAATCAGGTGTATGGTGGAGGCGGGGGAATTGAACCCACCTAGCCCGTAACCAGTAGTATGTGTATAGACAAATGCCCTTGATTTAGGGCGTATCTGTTCATATACTACCGACTGCGGTCATTTGTGCCACGATTTGTGCCAAGGGAATCACAGGTAAAGCGTGTTTTTGACAAGTTAAACGTTGCTGCGGTTTGGCTGATGTTTTTGCATTGTTCGTAATAGTTTAAAGCTTTGTTTCTAAGTCCGCAGAGTATGCCATCGGTTAGACCTTCAAAGTTGAGTATTGTACTATTTTGTTTTTAAATTGACTATAATGCCAAGTCCGCTACTTTGATGCCTGTTATCAGAAAATCATGCCGGACAGTATTGTTTATACCGATAGCCCGCAGCTGGCTGACAAGTTGGACGTGAGCGGTTTCATCCATTACCGCATCAACCATTCCAAGGAATTTGCCGACCGCCGGAACCACATTAACGGCATTGGGAATTTTTGGAATCAGGCAAAACGCGTCTTGCGCTAATACAACGGAATTGATCGCAAATCCTTCCTGCTGTTCTTGAAAGAATGCGAATTTCGTTTAATCTCGGCACACGTCTCAACAGCTTAAAATCCTGCAGGATTGGTGTAGAATTTAGGGCTAATCTAGTACAGTCCCCAAAAGAAAACCGCCCGCCGCTGGTGGAATTGGTGGATCAGGCCGAAAGCCGTCTGAACAGTATGCCATATGGTCTATACGCAGGTAGTGGAGTAAGGTTGATATTTGAAATTCAATGCGTATTTGGCCATAAAACCACACCTTGACCTTGGCGGTTGGAAGAATGCTCAATTTTTGAGGTACTTCATTACTATTCAGACGGCCTTTCCACCACCAATCCTCCCCAGCTTGACCGCCCCCGTTCAAACTACCATACCCACCCCATCGTCATCTTGAAAACACCCGACCATGACCGCCCGCCAATCCTACCACCTCACCTCGCCCGATTCTCCCCCATCACTTTCAGTCCACGTCCTTCACCGCCGCCGAAGCCGCCAACACCGCCTACCGCGTCGAAATCACCGCCACCTCCACCGATTCCTCACCGCCTCTCTCTCCTACCCAACCAGCGCGCAACGTTTGAAATCCGTCCGCAGGAGGCCGTATTGTCCGAAGTGGCTGCCGCCTTTCTCAGCCGGTTCGGACGAATCTCCGGCGAAACAATGGCAGGGCATTATCACCTCATGCGAGAAAACTGTCGGTTTCAAAGGATGAAACCGTTTACCGCTTTTGTTTTAGAGCCGCGCTTCGCGGCTCTAAAAGCATTTCCAATCCTCCCGACTGTTTCAAAACCAAACCGTCCCCGACATCGTTGCCGCCGTCTTCAAACACCACGGCTTCTCCGGTGTCGACTACCGATTCCAAAAAGCCGCAGCTACAGCGTCCGCGAGTATGTGACCCAGTATCCGAAAGCGACTTCGCCTTTATCAACCGTCTGTGGAGGAAGAAGGCATCTGGTATGCCTCGAACAGCATGAACAACATGGCGATGTGGTCGTCTTCGGCGACAGTCCCGAACACTACCTTCTGCGACCCAAGCCTGCCCGTTTTCTACCGCCCCATGCTGGACTGGAAAGCACCGGTACCGAAGCATTGTTCAACTTAAGCATCCGTCACAACCCCATCGTCGAAGGCATACGCAGTGCCGACTACAACTACCGCACCGCCGATACCGACCCTTTGCCGAAACCGACAACAAACAATCCGAAGAGTCCGCCGACAACACCGTCTTACTGGGCAAACAACAACACTGGGGACTCCATCCCAAAACCCCCGACGAAGCCGGTTCAGACGACCCTGCTGAACGAAGCCATCCCTCTGCCAAACCGTTGCCAACGGCGGCGGCAATGTCATTGCCCTTTCCGATGAAAGTGTTCCAAAGCGATACTGCCTTCCCCGAAGCACCGACGGCTGGCTGGTACTTTCCATGGAACACAGCGGCAGCCGCGAGTAGGCCTACACCCATACCTTTACGCCATACCCGCCCAGCACACCTTCCGTCCCGACGCACCACCCTGCGCCCCCTATCGCCGGCACACCGCCCGCACGGGTGACCGCGGCGGAGAACTGCACCTACGCCTACATCGACGACATGGGGCGCTACTGCTGTCAAACTGCCGTTTGACCTGACGAATGGAGCCCGGCGGCGAAAAGCCGTCCCGTCCGACTGGCCAAACCCTGTGCCGGTCCCGAATACGGCATCCACTTCCCCCTGACGGAAGGCACTCGAAGTCATGTTGTCTTTCGTCCAAGGTAATCCTGACCGCCCCGTATATCTCCGGCGTCATGCACGACAGTCGCCCATCCCGACCACATCCTGCCGACTGGAACACAAGGAACGTCATCCGTACCCAAGGAACAACAAACCTCAGGATGGAAGACCAAGGACGGGAACACATCAAACTCGCCACCGACTACCAAAATCCTAACTCAACTCGGCCACATCGTCGACTGACCGCAACAAACGCGGAGAACGGCGGGCGTTTCGAACCCAGAACCGACGGCTGGGGTGCGTGCGGCAGGCAAAGGCATACTCGTCAGCGCACAAACCAAGACGCCGGCGGCAAAGTGCTGGATGCGGACGATGCCGTCGCCCAACTCGAACAAGCACTCGCCTTGGCCAAAAGCCTGAACAAAGCCGCCGCCGCCGCAACAACCACCACACCGATGAAGTTAACCCAGGGGTCGTCTGAAAGACGCCCTTAAAGACTTGAAAGAGGCCGGTTTTTAATCGCGCCTGCCGGCATCGCCACCGCAACTGAACAAAGCCAACTGCACACCGCCAATGAAAACATCCACCTGGTCAGCGGCAACCATACCGACATCAGCCGGACAAAGCCTGACCGCCCATGCGGCAGAGGGTCTAAAACCTGTTTGCGCAAAGCCAAGGAATCAAGGTACAGGCCAATCAGGGCAAAGTGGAAGTGCAGGCACAGAATGATGAAATTGCAGCTGAACTGCTTTTGAAGGATGCAACGTTAACCAGCGCAGGAAAGATCACGTAGCGGCGAAGGAAGAGACTCTGATTACCTGCAAAGGCGTATATCGGGCTGGCGAACGGGGAGGTTGAGATCGGAAGTCCGAAGGTGGTGCGCGCGCCGCTGGTGGTCTCGGGACCAAACTCGGCAGGGGTGAATATGAAGGATGCCTGCGGTTGAGCGGTATGACGAACAGTTCCAATTTTTACTGCCCGACGGAATGCCCATGCCTTATGTTGAGTATAAAATTTATGCCGATGATAAAGTGTTGAAGAAAAAGCCTCGACACGTGGGTTAAGCAGCCGTCTTCATACGGAAAACAGCAGATTTGAGAACCGAACTCAATGGATGGATTTTGATGCAGACAAAACCATTTGGAGAAGCATATGGCAACTGATTTGACCTTCAGTACCGCACAAAACCAATCAAACCCCAAACAGTTGCAATTCTGAAAGATGTAGCTGCTAACGTTTTGGTCTTTATTGCAGCAAACTTCCTATGTAAAACTGTCGAACCGTGTGGAAGGCAACCGCTACCATCTCGAACCGTGGTACGAACAGCGGGCGCGGAGGATTGCGGCCATATATGCGCGGATTTATCTCGAAACGGAAAAAGAGCTGGGTGGCAATCCCGTCTGAAAGGGCGTTTTTATTGGATGGGTTTGGCGTTTGCTTCAAAAATGGTAGCAGCTGCGTTTGATGCCTGGTTGACGCGGACGGGTTATCAGCATACGCTGGTCGCCAGTTTGTTTGATGCCCCGAAATCGGTACATATCTTTGCCAAGGGCAACCTGTGGCTGTTTATGGATGTCGCGCCGTGGCACTGGGCGGGCGATCAGCCCCCCTCGTTCGATCAGTGCAAAGGCAGCCGCGATGCGGGCTTATGTCGAACTGGCCGAAGGGCAATAAAATGCCCTGCTCCTGGGCTTCCACCGCTCTGCCCGTTAAAGGATTCAAGCTGACTAAAGAGGTTCGGGAGGCTTTTGAAGCTTTGCCAGTTGAAGCCTTTATAATAAAGATGCTTTAGGTTTGCAAACCGACCACCTGAAAAAGATTGCCGTACAGGAACAGCAGAATATCCTGCAAAACATATGTTGGAACCATCCGTGGATGCAGAAGGTGCGTCGGCGCAGCGGTTTTGGGGAAGCAAAACCTTTATCCGCTTCCACAGCAGCTATGAGGAAGAACCGTACGCCGTCTATCTTCAAAATGTGATACGGTGATGCGGGCAGAATCTTTCAACCGGCACGGTATGCCGCCGCCGCAGGCGGAAAAGGCCAAATACAGGCTGGTTGAAGACCCGTTTTCCCATGCACCGACAAAACATGAAGGCGGAGGAATACGACAGCGGATGAAATGATTTTAGATGTGGCGGATAAATATCATAATTTAATGAGTGATCCGAACAGTAGGGATTATGCGAACGGGCATTTGCGTATTATCGCCACATGGGTAAACAGTACCAAGCAAGGAAAAACCGATGGCTACTCAAACGACCCGCAGGGTAATCAGTGAGCGTCTCGTGGCGGCTTTGCTGACCGCCGTCTGATCGCTTTGGTTTCATTCACGTTTATGCTTTTAAACAAGGAGAAAATCATGCCGCAGGAGGTAATCTTTTGGAATTGGGCAAAAATGGGCCGGAAAGCTTTACAGGCAGGCGTTGCGGATCACCGCACCGCGGGCGAAATCGCTGGCTTTTTGGATTTGAGATGGCCGCCCAAGCAATTGGGGGTTGTAACCATCCGCCACGGCCGCCGCGACCTGACCATCCCGCATACTCACCGCAATGGGTTCGGTACGTCCCGAACCCATGTGAGGAGTAAACGATATTGTTTTTAAACAGCGGCATCAGTGCGATGAATTTATCCTGCCACCGCGAGGCCTATGATTTGTGGGTCAGGCTGATGAGGCGGATTCATGACAGCGCTGGCAGAGAAGTTTGTCCCTTTTCACGCCTAGATTATCGGGGAAAAGATGCGATCAGGTATTTTCAGGATAAAGAAAACCTCGGTTTGGGTATATAACCGATCCCAAAACCCTGCCGGATTTCCAAACGTGGATGGAGGTAGTTCTCACGGAGTGGCATTTTTACAGATTTCATCTGGATGGTATCGAAATGAGTATTACCCTGAGGTCAGACCGTTAATGACCAAGAGGATTTGGACCGTATCAACAGTACATTAAATTTTTAACGAATGGGGCAGTATATGATGAGGATAACTTAAAACCACGCGCTACAGTATCCGAAAATGATATATACAAATACACTTATCCCTGACGGTTATGATACAGGCAAACTTCACGCAGAAATGGACAAAATCCGCGCCGACCTGCCGAATACTGGCAACGCCACCGCCGCATCGAATGGCAAAACGCCAAAACGAGAAGCAAGGCTGGCCAGCAAGGGTCGGATCGATACAAACTATCAGGATCCGACCTCTTGCCCTATTTGCAGAAAGAACCGAAGTTTTAAAACGAGGTAGGCTAGGTTTGAGCCTCAACTCTGCAAAGGCTGTCTGAAAATGCGATTTGCCGTTTTTCAGACGGCCTTCAGACAGATGGAGAGAATCCACCGCCCGCATGTATCACGACCAAGCCCTACCCATCTGAATAAACGGCACCAAAAAGGAAAAACCGATGGCTATCAAAACGACCCGCAGGGTAATCAGTGAGCGTCTCGTGGCGGCTTTGCTGACCGCCGTCTTGATCGCTTTGGTTTCATTCACCGCTTTATGCTTTAAACAAGGAGAAAATCATGCCGCAGGAGGTACTTGGAATTGGGCAAAATGGCCGGAAAGCTTTACAGGCAGGCGCGGTTGCGGATCACCGCACCGCCGGCGAAATCGCTGGCTTTTTGGATTTGAGATGGCCGCCCAAGCAATTGGGGGTTGTACCATCCGTCACGGCCGCCATGACCTGATCATCCCGCATACTTTTACCGCAATGGGTACGGGCATGGCGGGAACCGAAAGGGGAAGGTGATCGGTATCGATTTAAATAGCGGCATCAGTGCCGATGAATTTATCTCGCCACCGCGAGGCTTGCGATCGTGGGTCAGGCTGATGAGGCGGATTCAGGACAGCGGCTGGCAGCGGTATATTCATCTGTCCGCAGCAAGATTATCGGGAAAGATGATCAGGTATTTTCAGGATGAAAGAAAACCCTGGTTTTGGGATATATAGACCGATCCCAAAACCCCGCCGGATTTCAAACGTGGATGGAGTAGTTTTCTCAGCGAGGCATGATAGCCTATTTCTATTTAGATGGCATCGCGATGAGTCTCTTTGATCCAACCATTTCGGGTCAGGAAGGATTTGATCGGTATGATACCAAGCTGGACTTTAACGAATGGGGGCAGTATGATGAGGATTTCGTTTACGACTGCCCGAATGAGCTTGCGTGAGCAAATGTACTTAACATTTTTGGAAGACCTGCATGGTGAAGAGCGGGTTGCGGGCCAAAACAGGACATTACAGACAACCTTACCGGATACTGGCAACGCTACCGCCGCATCGAACTGGCAAAACGCCGAAAACGAGGAAAACGAAGGCTGGCCAAGCGAGGGTATCGGATCGATACAAACTATCGGGATCCGACCTCTTGCCCCATTTGCAGAAAAGAACCGAAGTTTTAAAAACGAGTGTAGGCTGGGTTGGAGCCTCAACTTCGTAAAGGCTGGTCGTGACGCGATTTGCCGTTTTTCAGACGGCCTTCAGACAGATGGAGAATCCACCGCCCGCATATATCACGACCAAGCCCTCACCCATCTGAATCAACGGCACCAAAAAGGAAAAACCGATGGCTACTCAAACGACCCGCAGGGTAATCAGTGAGCGTCTCGTGGCGGCTTTGCTGACCGCCGTCTTGATCGCTGGTTTCATTCACCGTTTATGCTTTAAACAAGGAGAAAATCATGCCGCAGGAGGTAACTGGAATTGGGCAAAATGGGCCGGAAAGCTTTTAGCAGGCAGGCGCGGTTGCGGATCATCGCACCGCGGGCGAAATCGCTGGCTTTTTGGATTTGAGATAGCGCCCAAGCAATTGGGGGTTGTAAACCATCCGCCATGCGCCATGACCTGACCATCCCGCATACTTTCACCGCACTGGGTTCGGTACGTCCCGAACCTAAGGGTGAGGGAGAACGATATTGTTTTAAAACAGCGGCATCAGTGCCGATGAGTTATCCGCCACCGCGAGGCCTATGATTTGTGGGTCAGGCTGATGAAGCGGATTCAGGACAGCGGCTGGCAGAGAAGTTTGTCCTTTCACGTCCTAGATTATCGGGAAAGATGCGATCAGGTATTTTCAGGATGAAGAAAAACTGCAGTTTGGGATATATAACCGATCCCAAAACCCTGCCGGATTTCCAAACGTGGATGGAGGTAGTTTCACGGAGTGGCATTTTTACAGATTTCTATCTGGATGGTATCGAATGAGTATTACCCTGAGTCAGACCGTTAAAGACCAAGAGGATTTGGACCGTATCAACGGTACATAAATTTTTAACGAATGGGGGCAGTATATGATGATTTCGTTTACGACTGCCCGAATGAGCTGGCGTGAGCAAATGTACTTAACATTTTTGGAAGACCTGCATGGTGAAGAGCGGGTTGCGGCCAAACAGGACATTACAGACAACCTTACCGGGTACTGGCAACGCTACCGCCGCATCGAACTGGCAAAAACGCCAAAACGAGAAGCAAGGCTGGCCAAGCGTATCGGATCGATACAAACTATCGGGATCCCGACCTCTTGCCCTATTTGCAGAAAGAACCGAAGTTTTTAAGCGGGACTTAGGAGAGGCAAACCTTTGTTGCAATCGATAAGGCCGTCTGAAAGAGAGTCAACAAGTTTGGTTACCTTCAGACGGCCTTTCCATCGCTTTATCCCATTTGCTTTTACCGTTGATGCCATTCAAGCTACCATACAAATTTCATCGTCATCTTAGAAATACCGACCATGACTGCCCGCCAATCCTACCACCTCACCTTCGCCCGATTCTCCCCTCCCTCTCCGTCAAACTCCTTCACCGCCTCCCGAAGCCGCCAACACCGCCTACCGCGTCGAAATCACCGCCACCTCCACCGATTCCTCTACCTCTCTCTTCCTACCTCAACCAGCGCGCAACGTTTGAAATCCGTCCGCAGGAGGCCGTATTGTCCGAAGTCGCCGCCGCCTTCGCTGGCCGGTTCGGACGACCCGCCGACGAAGCAATGGCAGGGCATTATCACCTCATGCGAGAAACTGTCGGTATCCAAGGATGAAACCGTTACCGCTTCGTATTAGAAAGCGCGCTTCGCGGCTTTAAACATTTCCAAACCTCCCGACTGTTCCCAAAAACCAAACCGTCCCCGACATCGTCGCCGCCGTCTTCAAACACCACAGCTACTCCGGTGTCGACTACCGTTTCAAAAAGCCGCAGCCACACCGTCCGCGAGTATGTGACCCAGTATCTCGAAAGCGACTTCGCCTTTATCAACCGTCTGTGTGAAGAAGAAGGCATCTGGTAGGCGCTTCGAGCAGAATGAACAACATGGCGACGTGGTCGTCTTCGGCGACAGTCCCGAACACTACTTCCGCGACCCAAGCCTCGCCCGTTTCCTACCGCCCCCATGCCGGACTGGAAAGCACCGGTACCGAAGCACTCTTCAACTCAGCATCCGTCACAACCCCATCGTCGAAGGCACACGCAGTGCCGACTACAACTACCGCACCGCCGATACCGACCTCTTTGCCGAAACCGACAACAAACAATCCGAAGAATCGGCCGACAACACCGTCTTACTGGGCAAACAACAACACTGGGGTCTTCTATCCCAAAACCCCGACGAAGCCAAAGTTCAGACGACCCTGTTGAACGAAGCCGTCTCGTCTGCCGCCAAACTGCCGTTTGATTTATGTGGCAATATGCCTCATATGCAGCTTTCCTTTGCATCGCGAAATGGGCAGACTGCCGTTTTCAGCCCGAGTCCTATAGCAGGGCAAAGACCATTGCCGGTATCTATGCACGTTTTTATTTGGAACAGGAAAATATGGCAATCCCAAACTGATGGGCAGGTATTGTGATGGGCTTAGGGGCATTTGCTTCTAAAAACAGTTGCCTTTTCTTTTAGCGCATGGCAGTTGGCATAGCGGTCTAATTTTGATACTGAAGCAACTAGAATTCTGGCCGCCGGAAATTTTGGCTGTTTATGGATGTTTCCCCTGGCACTGGGGGTATAACCAATGCGAACAAAGTTTCAACAAATGTTTTGAAAAAGCGGGATTATTCTAACTTAGCCAAGATTCAACCCAAAGTTGCAACGGCAATCCAGCAGTTTATCAGTTTTTTTGGAGAGCCTGAGGCATTAAAGGAAATTGGCTACTTCAAAACAAGGAAGGGGGCTTATTTGATGAAATCCTTTGAATATTTACAGAGGTAGAAATGATGATGAAGACGGCCTACAAAGAAGAGATCAGACGAGTTCAATTCAAACACCTGATCGAACTTGCCAACCATGAGCAACGAGTCGTCCTGCAACCCCTTTGCTGGAATAAGCCCAAACTGAGAAGCGCAATGGAACTGATGAGGAATCCGTTTGTTTCCATTGCAGCACCCGATTTGAAGTTGGTACTGACCGAACATCAAAATAGTCAAGATTCAAGGTTTGTCAGCACTCCTTCGGATAAAGAGGTTTTGGAAAAAATGCCGAGAACCAAACAGAGGCCAAATTCCGTCAATCAACATATACATACATACCTTCCAGACCAGTGCCTTTTGAAGTGGAAAATGTCGAGCACCGTATGATATGGATTACGGAGGCAGCAAGAAAATACCACAGACTGATGAAGGACGGCCCGAAAAATCCATGCCTCGCTCAAAGCCTTGGCTGGATGGTATTCGGACAAACTGACTCCCAAGGCTTAAAAAGGAACCGTATATGACTCCTCAAAATCCTCCCCGTCTTAGCAGTATTTACCGTATGCGCTATTGCATATGTCCCCCTGTTTGCCCAAAAAGGATTGGAAAATGAATACAGGCATTCCCGAAATCTCCCTGCGTGAAAACGAGCAGAACTGGCTAACCGCTTAAACGGCGGTTACGAACAAATATACAGTACAGGCTTTATCAGTCTGGGCGGTTACCCCAAGATACGCTTCAAGCATGGGGAACACAGCTTTTATGCTGCCGGACAACAGCCACGTACTGGCTTCCAGTCAGGAAGGAAAACGGCTGGGGTGTAAACCAGTATTGAAGTGGATGCGGAGTTTTACCGCTCCGACCGACCTGACAAACATCTTCAGGCAAGGAAAAAGTTTTTGGAGCTGCTGCGGGAGCTGCAAGCTAAAGGCTGGAAACAATATTATGTTCATGGTTCGCCTAGAATTATAGGAAGTAAAAAAACTTGGGATTCAGAGCCAATATTTAATTATCTAAAATACGAACCGTCAGAGAAAGAATGGAAAGAGCTTTTTAATGATACGTCACATTCTCTTTCTTTTTTGCTCTATGCGGAAGATATTATATTGAAGATTACATTACGGGGGGATAATACTGAGTTCAGAAATGGAGAGGCAGTCTATACCATTAGCATGGAGTTTGATGCTTTGGAATATAAATTTCAGGATTACAGTGGTGTTTACAAGAGAGATAACGACGACCGCTTTATCCCTGCAAAGTGGCTGCCCATGGTGGAAGAAGTATTGCAGTTCTAATGATAAATACCGTATGGAAGAAGAACGCGAGCTGAAAAGGCAGGGCATAGAAAATAGATGAAAGCTATCAAGACCCATTGCCGAAGATATATACCGACTATTTGAAAAAAATAAAGGTAAAAATACTGATTAAATAATGATTGTGTTGTCAATCCTATAGTCTAAAGGCCGTCTGAAAAATACTTTCAGACGGCCTTTCCTCACCATCCTCTCCGCTTGACCACCCACCGGCACTGTCGTTTCTTTCGAATACGATGCCGATAATAATCTGACTGCCGTTACCGACCCCGAGGACACCGCTGGTTACGTCAATATGATGCCAATCGGCAACATGATTCTCGGAAACAGACCCCTGAAGAGAACGAAACCCGCTATCGCTACAATGATGCAGGCTTACCGATAGAAATCACCGACGCACTCGGAGGCATTAAAACACCGACTCTGGACAAAGGACGGACAAATCTCAAGTCATACCGACTGCTCGGGCTATACAGCCGCTGGCAATATGATGACAAAGGCCGTCTGTAATAGGAACAGTTGCGGCTCGTTTTGTATTAAACCAATTCGGGCTGCGCTTCGACTGCCCTTGGGGTTCGCGCCGGCTGCGGTTGTGGATTTGCTGCAGGATTCTGCCCTACGGGTCGTATTGTGTTTGTTGGCGGATATGTTTTGCCAAAGGTGCGTTCGGTTTGCCACTGATTCTGCTTCCGTCGGTAAGGTTGTGGGCAGGGTCGTAGCGGTAGTGGTCGTCTGCGCTTTTGGGTAATTCTGCCCAGTGCGTCATAGGTGTAATCCCTGCTACCGTTGGTTTGGTCATCAGTATGGATAAGGTTGCCGATAGTGTCGTATTGGTAACGGCGACCGATAAGGACGGCGTTGGGTCTGCTGTTGTGGCTGTTCGGTTGGACGATTTGTTGCTTTCAGACGGCCTAATGGGTCAAGTTGAATTGGGTATTCAGCTTGCCGATAGTCCGCTCGACTGGGCGATGCAGAGCATCACGCTCGATGTCGGCAAGGGTGGTGCCGTCTAGGTTAATATGGTGCAGGTGTCCGCTGCCGTAATACAGGCGGTTTAAAAACTTCACCTGTAGGCAGGATGGTTTTGGATGCGGTTGCCCAGTACGTCGTAACGAGTGTTCGGTAATCTGTGCAGCGACATCTTTGGATTGTGAACGGCTGGATAAAAGAATTTTTACCTAGAGCTTATTTTGCCAATATTGCTTTTTGGCCTCATTTTTGGGAATGTAGAGCCTTCCCCGTAGATTTTTAATTAAAGTTTGCATGGATATGAGTAAACCATTTTCTGCTGCTTTTTCGCTACCATTTTAGTGCCTCAGTTTCATTTTTAGGAATATAACGCCCGTTCATTAACCAATTAGCTAAATTATTTTGTGCTTGGGCATTACCCATCTCAGCAGCTTTTTTGATAATATTTGTAGGCTTTGGCTTCATCAAAAGGAAAAAGTTGGATTTGGTTGTGAATAAAGAGTACCCATTAGGAAAAATGCGTAAGAATTATTTTTGTTTCATTGACTTATCAAGCCAAAACCAAGCGTTGTCTTTATCTGCATTTACGCCAATACCGTTCGCATACATAAAGCCCAAATTTGCCTCAGCTAAAGAAATTTCCATCATTGCTGCTTTTTCTGTCCACACAAACGCTTCATTTTAAGCTGTCCCAGTTCTTTATAAAAATTTACCTAGATTAGTCATAGCTTGCGAATCACCTTGTTCCACAGCTTTTTGTCCAAAACAAAGCTCGTTCGGTATTTTGCGGAACACCATTTCCATAGAAATAAGCAAACCCCAAATTGACTTGAGCAAGTGAAAGGTTGCCTGCTTCTGCGGCTTGTAGAAAATACGCCGCTAGCCTAAATTAATGAGGTGCCAAATACTTTTTGATAATAGCTACCCAAATTATTTATTGCTATAGGTATTTTTCTTTGCAGCTGCCCAGAAGAAAGCTTGTTCAGGATTTTGGTGTTCCAACCAGTTTCTATAAACCAACTAAGATTAGCTTCTGCTAGCTAATCCTTGTGTAGTCAGCACGTTGAGTCCAATAAAAACTTTTGTCAAAAATCTTGTTGAATATCTATTCCATCACGATATTTCACACTTAAATTATATTGACTGACTCGCATCTCCACTTTGAGCACTATTGAATCAGTTGTTTTATAGATTGCCCGGATATAGTGATAGCACAATCTGTCTTTATATCAGATGATTGTTTCTCGAAATAGCTACAACCAAATAATTCCAAGCTAAGTATTATCAAAAATAATATCAACATAATATTTTGGGAAATCAAAAATAATTATCGGAATGGTGTGCATATCGTCGCTTGCATACATTGTTTGACGCTTCCACCTGCTTGAACTCCAACTGCAGGTCCAGTTGTTGCTGTAAAACTTCCTGTTTTTGGATCTATGCAACCAGATGCTGCCCATCCTCCTCCCGCCGTTCCTGTTATATCCGTACAAGTAGGAAAAAGATAAACCGCTTGGGGTTGACTGAGTTTGAATAAACTCCTTGAGCTGCTTTTTGCTCCTCCTACAGGACCAGCACCTCCGCACAATGTCATATATACACATTTATTAGTTTGTCCTGTGGTATTTTGTGACTGCAAGTAACCACCAGATGCACTAAATTTGCTAAAAGCAGCAATATCTCCAGATACATCTGCACCAACAGTATACTCGGAATATTTTTGTGCTTGCGGGGTTTAGCTGTGTCGCAAGATTATTCATCCCTTGGTTATACAAGTTTGAGGCAGCTCTCGGAAATACCAAAAGATTGAAGGTTGAAAGATTCTAACCCTGAAAAATCTATCCATTTTTGGACATTGGGAGCATAAAGCATACAAACTTTCTCCCCCAATAGCTTAATCGGATCCTGCTGCGTAAACCGCCCAATCTCCGGATCATAGTAACGGAAGAAGTTAGTAATGCAGTCCCGCTCTTCATCATAATACTGATTCTGCAGACGGAAGGGTTGATGTATATCCAGTTTCAGACGACTTTTCTTGGTCAGTTTGCCCCAGCCGCTATAGTCACCGCTCCACACAATATTGCCTTCCTCATCAGTCATTTCACGCAGAATACCGATTTGATTACAGGTTCTCTTGTCTGACCCTAAAGTTTTATAGGAAGTAATCTGGACACTTAGTTACCTCTTTAATCTTCAGTGCCAATGTGGCTGGGGCTTCTTCGCGGTATTTTTATGACGGGGACAGCCGTCTTGTAGAGACTAACTTTTGTTATCGTCTGACGAGGATGTGATTTTAAGTCGTCTGAAAGTTTTTCAGACGACCTTTGTGAGTTGGGTTTTAACCCAACCTACGCTTACTGAATTGGATAACAAACTAACCATTTTCTTCGTAGAAATGTTGGATGCTACTGTAAGTATGCATAAATTAGGGTCGTCTAAAAGTTTTTTCAGATGACCATTTTGAAAGATGGTTTATCAATCCAACCTACGATTACTCATTTCATCAGTAGGGAAATTAGAAAAGGGTAGAGTAGATTAGTCAGACACACCAAACTAACAAGTTAGCTCATAGGTTAGGGTTTTTCAAATTAACCCATACTTGTTGTTTTATAAATTATTATGAATAAAGTGCCAATATTTTTACCAATAAATGAGATATCCACAAAATTTTCTAGATAAATCATTAAACTGGATATAATCAATAACTCGTTCATCATTGTATAAATCAATCAACTCAGTAAACCTGTCCTATCCTCATTATAATAAAGGCTACCTAAATCCATAAACTTGCAAATTGTACAGTAGTTTCCATTTTCTTGATTATTATTTGTTTCTATTAAAGCACCAATATAGAATAATCCTGTAAAATTAAATATAAATTTTTAATAAAATGATCATAAGGAATATCGCAAAATATAGTGCTAGGTGGATATAATGAAGGATAAGTACCGTCAATTAGTTGATTACAATCCAGATAGTTATAATTTTTAGAATATCCAACCAAGTTTTATTATTGAAGATTTCAATAGTATTTATTTCATAGGAATTAAATTTTTGAATTTCTTCATTATTTAATGAATAATACAAAAGAACTAGGAAATTTTTCCTGGATAATTCTTGTCATTTTATTTATATCTGTAAAATCTAATATTGTGTTCATAATTTTAACTTTGCACGACAAGTTGCCCATACGTCCCAAGCTTCTTTCTCTTCATCACGATGTATTTGGTCTCCGCCAGCAAAGCACTTGTTATTTATTTTTCGAACGAATTTGAGCACACCCTAAAGCAAATGATTCTCGCACAGCTATTTCACTTTGATCGGTTAGAGATGACAGCTGCGTGGAGCATTGCAGAAACTCATTTTCATGGCAGTTAGAGCGCGATGCTCTTTGGGCGTGCAATTACCACCATAATTTTGACCAGAATTATGAGCATTTGATAAGGCGATGGCATCAGGACTTACTTTCGATATGGAGATCGCTGCTATACCTGTACCTGTTGCAAGAGCTCCTTTTGTAACTCCTCCCACTGTTGTTGGTGCCGTTACTGGAGGAGCCGAAATCATTCCTGCTTCCGCACATTGTATCGTATTCGCAGGATTGAGGCATTGGGCAAAGAGAATTTAAGCCAAGAGGGTCAATCCATTGTTGATTATTGGGTGCAAATACATAAAGATTCCTAGCGGCAACCATACCGACATCAGCGCCGGCCAAAGCCTGACCGCCCATGCGGCAGAGGGTCTAAACCTGTTTGCCCAAAAGCCAAGGAATCAAAGTACAGGCCAACAAGGCGCAGTCACCGTACAGGCACAGAACGACGAATTGCAGCTGAACGCCTAAAAAGACGCCATCCTGACCAGTAGCGCGGGAAAATCACCACGTAGCGGCGAGAGGAGGAGGTTCTGATTACCCGCAAAGGGGCGTATATCAAGCTGAGCAACGGGGAGGTGGAGATCGGCAGTCCGAAGGTGGTGTGGTTGAGGGCACCGTTGGTGGTGTCTGAATCTAAAGGCATAAATTATCCATTACAAAATATCCCACCTTTACAAATATTTAGTAACAAACTTGATCTTTTACGACATGTTGGTTTTTCAGAGGAAAAAGATTCCTTTTACGGTAATAGGTAATAAAAGCGCAGGGAAAGTCAGCATGGTATACTTGATAAAATGGGAAGAACCGATGAGGCTATATTCGGATACAGCCGAAACAGTAAAAAAATTTTGCAGGTAATGCCGCCTACTGCCGGGTGAAGAAAGCGAGGAAAAATAATGGCCCAATATCGTTTTGAATTTTTGGATGCCGACACGCAAACCTATAGCCAAATGTCACTACCAAATCATGCAGTACGACTCTACATTGCGTAAAGATGTTGCCGATGAAAACGGTAGGGCGGCATTTGACTCAGAATTGATTGCCGGGAAAAAAGATTTGGGTGCGTTTTTGGGCCCAGGGACAGCGACAAGATGCCGCATTCAGTACTCAACCTTTTTACTGGGCGGAAAATGTCATAACACAGCCGATTATGGCACCTAGAGTATGTAAATTAAACTGAGAGACGGAGAACAAAATAACAGAGTCGGAAGATTACCGGCAGGCATTTTATGAAGTACAGGCCGGAGATACATGGGAAGGGATTGCTCAAAAATGCAACACCAATGTATCGTTAATTAAATTCATCAACAACCTTCCGATGACGGCACACCGCCAGAGGTCGGGGATGCGTTGCTATGCTGAGAGGGCGGAAAGGCCGCTAGATTCTGGCGGCCGCCCAGATAAAGGGGTGATTGAGAGCCAACCAAGCGACCCGCTTGACGATTTACTGAAAGGGTTGGACGGAAGAACATCTGAACAGAAAAAGGATGATCAGCCTATATTACCGCAAGGTGCAGAACCTGTAGGGCAGGGGCAGCCTGCACAGCCTGCTGGTAAAAATCCGCCTCCAGATGAAGGGAAGCCTGCGGAGGAGAAGCCGGGTATTCAGGAGGGAGGGGAAGGAGTGGGAGGCCTGTAACAGTGTTCGAACAAAAATACCTCCCTGAATGTCAAATTGAAGTTATTAGATTTAGTACCTCAAAAAGGTGAATATACTATTTCTAAACAATTATGGGATTTCATTTTATCTACAGAAGGGTATGAAGCACAGCCATATGTTCCATCAGGGATAGTGGAGTTACATTAGGATATGGTTATGATTTAGGTCAACAAAGAAAAGATAAAATGTATCAAGAGTTAAGCCCATATTATACAAATGATCAATTAAAAAGATTAGAAGAGGCAATAGGGAAACGAGGAGATGCGGCAAGAAAATTGTAGGAAAATTTAGTGATATCACTATAACTAGAGAAAAAGCACAAGGGTTAGCTATTTTTAGTAAAAAGAAGATATGCGGAAGACACTGTTTTTATATATCCGGAAATACTTAATTATCATCCTCATTGTCAAGGAGCAATCTTATCATTAGTTTATAATAGAGGACATCAATTAATAGATAAACCTAATCGTAAGCCACGGGGTGATATGAGAGATATACAATCTGCTTTAAGACAAAATAGAGAAATGATATACCAAAATATTTGAGAGAAATGAAGCGTCTATGGAGCCCTGATCCCAGAGAAAGGGGTTTAATAATACGCAGAGAGAAAAAGATGAGTGGTTTGAAAAAGGATTACATTGTGATTGTTTTTAAATAATAGAACATTATTTGTTGTTATTTCTATAATTCCACTATTGCATTTGGTAAATCACCTGCAAACGTTTATCGATAACGATGCACTAAATAAACCATGCTATATGAATACAGCATTAAACAAGAGGATCTTATTGTATGTTTTTCTAAATCATGTTGCTGGCACAAAAGATTAAATAATAATTATTTAATTGCACAGAAAATATAAATATATATTATTTAATTCGACAACAAATAAAATGGAATAAAAAGTAAATTTGATCAATGTGTATTATTACCAGAAAGAGAAGCTGGAAGAGAGGAAGTATTTGAGTATTTACAATGTGTAACTCATGCTGTTTTAGAGCAAAATGCCTATCTGAAGAAAACTTATATCTGCGATAATAATCCGTGTCAATTTGAAGAATTATATTTCTTTAAAACTGTGGGATCAGATGTAGATTAGTAGCTGGTAGTTGCTATTGCCATCCAAAGCGATAGCAAAGGCAATACAACCCGTTACCGTTACACGAAAATGGGCAATTACCCAAATTACCGATGCAAAAACAATACTTATACTTTTCGAATATGACCTGCACCACCGCCTGAGCACTCAAACCGACTGTTCCGGTCAGCAAACCCGTTATACCTATAACGATGAAGGAAAACTCGAAAGCATTACCGATGCAGCCGGCCACCACGCGCTACCATTTGCAAAACGGAGAACCATTGCGTACCGACTATCCGGATGGCAGTAGTGAGCACTTCAGCTACGATCACGCTGGTCGACTGGGTGTTCTGACTGATGCCGAAGGCAACCGTACCGCCTACGATTACGACAATGACAGCAAAACCAATCGTCCGCTACAACGCGCTGGGTGATGCATTCCAATACCGTTACGATTCCGTAGGGTCGTCTGAAAACCCTCGTCAACGAAAACGGCGACAGCTATACCTTCGAATACGATGAGCGCGACCGCCTGATCCGTGAAACCGGCTTTGACGGCAAAATGACACGTTACACCTACAACCCCTGCCGGCGAACTCATACGCGAAGAAGAATACGCGTCTGGGAACATCGACGTGCGTACCCGCCCGCTACGGACAATCACCTACCACCGAGACCGTATCGGCCGCATCCGTCAGAAAGACAGTCATCTGGACGGCGGAGAAATCCTGAGTACCCACTACCGCTACGACAAACTTAACCGTCTGATCCAAGCACATAACGCCCATAGCGAGCTTCGCTTCGGCTATGATCACAACGAGACTGGTTAAAGAACAGCTCATCCACTTGGATAGCCCTCTGCGTCCGGTACCAGCCGTTCACAATCAAAGATGTCGCTGCACAGATTACCGAACACCGTTACGACGTACTGGGCAACCGCATCCAAACCATCCTGCCTACAGGTGAAGTTTTTAAACCGCCTGTATTATGGTGAGTTACCTACACCACATTAACCTCGACGGTATTCCCAAAAAGCCTGCTTTCCGCATCATACAAGTAGGATTCCCTCGTGCCGTCTGCTTGGATCACAGCCTCGGATTGCCCCTTGAGTCGTAGCTACTAGTGTGTGCTATTGCCTTCGGCATCGGTTTGGGTTGCAGACGGCCTTTGTCATCATATTGCCGGCGGCTGGTATAGCCCGAGCAGTCGGTATGACTCGAGATTGTCCATCCTTCGTCCAAGTCAGGTTTTAATGCCTCCGAGTGCGTCGGTGATTTCTATCGGTAAGCCCTGCATCATTGTAGCGATAGCGGTTTCGTTCTCTTCGGGGTCTGTTTCGAGAATCATGTTTGCCGTTGGCATCATATTGACGCAGCCAGCGGTGTCCCTCGGGGTCGGTAACGGCTGTCAGATTATTATCGGTATCGTATTCGAAAGAAACGACACTGCCGGTGGGTGGTCAAGCAGGGGGATTGGTGGTGGAAAGGCCGTCTGAAAGTGTTTTTCAGACGGCCTTTATGATTATTAAACGCTAACCCAAGGTTTTCTACCATTCACTAAAAATAATCTTTTATTTATAATTTCTAATTGCTCTCCGGTCAGCATTTTCAGCATATTTTCCGAATTCCCTTCTCCATGCCGGTAGCCATCGGTATTTAGCGTTTGTTCCTGTCCCATGTAAGTCTGGTGAATAAAAACAAATTAATTAATGCTTCTTTATCTGTCAGTATCTTTTGACCATATGATTGATTCGCAATTTTTGCTAAGTATAAATGCTCTCTAATCGAAATATGTTGCATCAATAAGATTGTATATGCCTTTTGGGATTGATCACTAATCTTGGGATAGCAGTACGTGTGCCGCATCGCATATATATTCATCTTGATCCTTATAAATAAAAATCTAATCGGTCATCAGCAGTAAAATCATAAGGACTATATTCAAAAATCTTTCCATGTATATCCACCAACAAGATTACGCTTTAATAAATATTCTCTTGTATTTTTCTCAGACAATTCATCAATGACTCGTAGAAATGCCGAATCTTTAGCTGACATAATTTAAACACCTACTATAAAGGACTCCGTATAAATTAAAAAGTTAATAATGGCAGCAATAAAAACAAGGTAATAAATAAAAATATTTTTCATCTTTTTAATCACCTTATGTTTATACCTACGAAAAGTTTTAAAATCAAAATCATTTTCGTGAAGCTGTTCCATTTTCATTCTAAATCCTGCATCATTGACCTCTACTTTATTATGCCCGGCAGAAATGCATACCCGTCTGTCAAAATAAACCTACATGACCAGAAGCATCCTCCCATTTCTCACCATAATCTCTCTTCTAACATCAAATGAACCAATATCACCAGGTAATGGTTTATTTCTTAAAAGCAACCAATCATTGTTAGAAATGTCAATTTATCATCTCCCCATTCTCTTGCCAAAGGAGGAGGAGAATCATTAGGTATCCAACCATGAGGCAGCCATGGGATATTAATACCAACCTCTTGTAGTACATCATAAACAGATATGTACTGCATTTATTTGAAGGATTAGGATATTTAAACTTTTCAGTTACTATTATTTCTTTAGCCGTAGGTTTGCCCCATAAATAAGCCTGCGCGTGAATCATTTGTCCAAACTGTTCTCTTTACTCTTCTCGTCGAAGTCTTTTCAGTGTCGTACCCCCATGCTTCCTCTATATTTTCAAGTGCTAATACAATTTTTCACTCGGAATATCTTTTTAATAACTACCTTGCAAATAAATTTTATTTTTGATTTCTAATATTATACTCAACTTCAAAAATCCCCTCAAACGTTCCTCCTCCGGCTAAGGGGACTCTCACCAGGAGAGACTAACGCCACAGTCGTGTTTGTTGGTCTCAAATGGTTATGTCGGCTCATAACTTTTTCCGACCCATTTGCAGCTACTACCTATAAGCTTCAACATAATCAAAAAGGTTGCTTAGGTACAATGGCTCTTCCCGCATCAATAACCAGTCGATTTTTCATAGCCATAATTTGATAAGAAGCAATATCTCTATTTTGTATCACCACTCCTTCCCCATCTGTACACTATTAATATACAGCGATAGCGTAATTTTCAGGTGTACCTGCCAGAGAGTCTTTGAAAACTATCAATAATTTTGATTTGCTCATTTTAAATCCTCCTTAACTTCATCTTCTTCATACACAAACATCTGCCAGTTATCACTTTCTTTTCCAATGAGCGATAGCTACCTCCATCAAACTCACTTCTATCATAATCATTACCCAATCCGCTTTCATTTTTCGTCGTAGATGAAAAAGAGAGTTTTGATCATTAGCATCTTTCAATTTTATAGTCCAAAGCAATGCCGATATTTTCTGTGTTCCCCTACGTTTGATTTGAATACTTGTCATCTTTTGATTCGAAGGTAATAGCGGTAACAATTTAGACACACTGTACCCCCACTCCACCACCACGGCGTCCTCACCCACCACCTTCGGACTTCCGATCTCAACCTCCCGTTACTCAGCTTGATATACGCACCCTTGCAGGTAATCAGCTACTCTCTTCCTTCGCCGCTATGGTGATTTTCCCGCGCTGCTGGTTAAGTTGCGTCTTTCAGCGCATTCAGCTGCAACTCGTCATTCTGTGCCTGCACTCACTTTGCCCTGATTGGCCTGTACCCTTGATGCCGCTGCTTTGCGCAAACAGGTTGAGGGTTTTTCTACCGCATGGGCGGTCAGGCTTTGTCCGGCGGTGATGTTGGTATGGTTGCCGCTGACGAGGTGGATGTTTTCATTGGCGGTGTGCAGTTGGCTTTTGCATGTGCGCGGTAGCAATACCGGCGGGGCGGTTTGGATTAATCCTGCCTCTTTCAGGTCTTTGAGGGCGTCTTTCAGACGACCCTTTGGGTTTCTTCATCGGTGTGGTGGTTGTTGGCGGTTTGGGCGGCTTTGTTCAGGCTGGCTGCAGGAGGTGCTTGTTCGAGTTGGGCGATGGCATCGTCCATATCCAGCACTTTGCCATTGGCGTCTTGGTTTTGTGCGCTGACAAGTATGCCTTACTCCGCCTGGCTACGGCACCCCAGCCGTCGGTTCTGAGTTCGAAACCTTCGCCGTTCTCTCCGCGTTTGTTGCGGTTTGAGTCGACGATGGCCGAGGTTGAGTTGGGATTTTTGGTAGTCGGTGGCGAGTTTGATGTGTTCCCGTCCTTTTTGGTCTTCCATCCTGAGTTTGTTGTTCGCCCAGGTACGGATGACGTTCCTTGTGTCTCAATCGGCAGGATGTGGTCGGGACGGGCGCTGTCGTCAGCATGACGCCGGAGGATATACGGGCGGTCGGATTGCCTTTGGACGAAGGACAGCATGACTTCGGTGCCTTCGTGCAGGGGGAAGTGGATGCCGTATTCGGGACCGGCATAGGGTTTGGCTAGTCGGACGGACGGCTTTCGCCGCCGGAGCCCATTCGTCCAGGTCAAACGGCAGTTTGACGCGGTAGCGCCCCGCGTCGTCGATGTAGGCGTAGGTGCAGTTCTCCGCCGCGGTCACCCGTGCGGGCAGTGTGCCGGCGATATGGGGGCAAGCGGGTGGTGCGTTCGGGACGGAAGCGTGTTGGGCGGGATATGGCGGTAAAGGTATGGGTGTAGGCGCTACGCGGCTGCCGCTGTGTTCCACTGGAGTACCAGCCAGCCGTCGGTGCTTGGGGAAGGCGGTATCGGTTTGGAACACTTTCATCGGGAAAGGGCAATGACGTTGCCGCTGCCGTTGGCGACGGTCTCTCATCCTTTGGAGACGGACAGTTTCGCATGAGGTGATAATGCTCTGCCATTGTTTCGCTGGCGGGTCGTCCGAACGGCCGCGAAAGGCGGCGGCGACTTCGGACAATACGGCCTCCTGCGGGCGGATTTCAAATGCTGCGCGCTGGTTGAGGTAGGAGGACAGCGGTAGTGAGGAATCGGTGGAGGTGGCGGTGAAGGATTTGACGGAGGAAGGGGAGAATCGGGGAGAAGGTGAGGTGGTAGGATTGGCGGGCGGTCATGGCGGGTATTTCCAAGATGATCGGTGGGTGGGTAAGGTAGTTTGAATGAGGGTGGGTGGTCTAAGCTGGGGATTAGGGCAAGGCGCGTCTGAAAAGTCCTTTTTCAGACGGCCTTGCCTATTCCACACGGGGAAATGCAGTTAAATTATCGAACTAACACAAAACTCACAGTTGAATAACCCTGAAAAGATATGTAATGATCCGATCTACGCTTACAATTGCATTGATGTTATGGATATTCAAATCCAAATTCAATAGAAATTAATTTATTTTTATAGAAGGTATATTTTTCATAATAAGCAGACATATTATATCTTGCAACGAATTTATTATTTTCATCTAATAAATAAAAATATATATTTTTCCCTGTTTTCTTTTTGAGACACTTGGAAATCCAAAAGTTTTAAATAATTTTTCCCTGTGTATCTCCAAGATGAATAGATTTTTCAGAGAAAAAGGAGCTTATATTTATTTTATTTATAGGGGCATCAGGATATGGATTGGTATCCCTAACGGTAATCCTTTGTATCTCACCAAAACCACTGCAACAGAAAATCTATAATGGCAAACTCATCTTGTTTTTATTAGACAGAAGAACTAATTCATCATTAGAAAAATATTTTTAACTTATTTTGGATGATCTTTTTGGGCATTAATTCACCAATTTTTATTTTTTTCCTCCCACAATATAATTAATATTTGGACGATAATGATTAGTCCCCTGGCATTATTAGTTGTAGATTATATATATATATTAAAAATTTTATTCATACTTCTAGACTTTCTGATGTTTTTACATAATAGGCTTTATTCTCTTACGCGTCTTCTTTTAGAAGGAGGAGGCGGATTTGAGATATTTGGATTATTTAATATTTCAATATGTGTTGGAATAGACAGTTGTGACTTGGAAATTTCTTGAAACATGTTGCGAAGTGTAAGTAACTCTTCTCTACTCTAGTCACCCCTGATACAACCCTAATGTACCTGGATTGTTTCCATCAGGATGAATTCTTAAAAAGGGTGCGCTTTGTGTCGAATTGAGGAAGCAAATCTAGGCTAAATCCCTACCCTATGAAGATGCATTCCTGAAGTCGTTCTGCCCCGGAAATTATTAGTAATATATTGTCCGTTTTTTGGTGCACCACTCACCAAATCCTCCAGCATTCTATAGAAATTGTAAAACTTCTTCATTGTTATCTAATATAACTAGAGCTCCTCTTCCGAATAATCTATTTTCCATTTCACCAGTAACTTTTTATGGTATATCGTGTATTTCGATTATATATAACAGTAACAGGCTTCCCATTCACAGAATTTACCCACTTTACCTCCCTTCTCTGCCTTAATTGGGGAGATGTATGTTTTTGCACCGTTATCTTCCTTTTGGTCTACTAGCTGTTCCTGTAACAGAGGAAGAACTCGTCTGCACTTTTTCTTGCAGATGGTTGATTTACCTGTTTCTTGTGCCTTAGGTTTTTCTGATTGGTACCTCCCTATTTCCTGTTTGCGTATTTGCTCCCGTATTAACGGTAGGTTTTGTTTGTACTTTCTCGGCTGGTGGCTGCGTTTGTTTCCCGTGGCTTAGTAGGTCGATCTATTTTCACTTCCCCGTTTTCTTTTCTCGCAACAGGTTCTACCTGTTTTTTGCAGGAAGCCGGATTTTTGTCCGATATAGATTTTATTGGGATCTGTAATTTTTGGGTTTGCATGAAGCAATGCTTCTACGGTTGTTCCTAACTTTTGGGCAATCTTTGTCAAAGTCTCCCTTTTTGACCTTGTGATACATTCCTGCATAGTTTCCGGGTTTTCCATCCGGTTTCAATATAACTCTTTGTTTGAGATACGGGCTGATAAGTTTCGTAATAATCTCCGTTACCAAAAGCATACCTTGTATATTTGCCTTTAGGCATACGCTTTGCCTGCGCTTTGGTTGATTTTTAATCGTTACGTCTTTGCCTGCATGTTGGTATGGAATTTCTTTTGGTTTTTACCTTCTTGATCGGTTTTTCCTTGGGCAATAACTTTTTCCCTGACCTTGTTTGTTATGCGTACTCTCATATGGAACATCAGATAGCCTGTCCGTCAAGATTAACTATTTGCAATCTTTTTGACCTGTTCGCATTTTTATATCTGTACCATTTGAAATCATCATTTTCAGTACCTGAAATTTTGACTTCTTCTAAAAAGATTAAAGTTCCATGACGGTACTGGCTTATATTCATGAGGCTTTCGACTCAAGGAAAGCTGCGCCTTAGGACTGTAATATAATACGACTTTTTCCTGTAGGGTCTTCGATAATCCCATCATATATGGGCTTGACCGCAGCAATAATCTGTAAAACTAATGGTGATGGTTTTACCAGCCGATAGGGAATTATAGGCACTTTAAAAAGGTTGGTTTTGTGTTGCTGCATCAAAACCCGTTTTTTAATATTATGTCTTTAATTGTTTGGTAGTCTCCATTCTTTATACTTAAATCGGTTCATTATTACATGGGCAATCGCCTTCAGGAAGCACTGACTGCTATTGGCAGCTTCGCCAGCAATCGTGAAACAAAAAGGATAAATTTCTAGAATATTGTGACATTACCAATCTCCGAATTATTTCACACAAGGATTATCAATGACCATATCGACTGATTCATAAACATGATTTAAATAACTCATAGCTACTTTTTGTTTAAACTTTCCTTGAACTATTGATTGCAAAGATACAACATCCTTTGCAAAAATTAAATTGCTTACTATGTTTTAAAATAATCTTTAGTGGTTTTGGCTGGAAAAATTTATAAAAATAAATACCTGCATCATCCGCAGCCATGATACATTTCTGCACGAGCGTCTATAGTAATAACTCCTGATACTGTTTGAGGCTTATGGGCTCCATCAACCAAAACTAAATATGAATTATACGAGCCTAGATTAATATTCAACGCAAAAATATCCCCAATCCATTTGTATGTCGCTTTGTCTTTTGGGATGTCTCCATAAATGCCTTCTCATTAAGATAGAAGGCGCATTCATTTGTTCATTACACTCCCTAGTTATTTTTAATGTATTATTTGGGGAAACAAAGGTTTTCTGGTTAGTAAGACTTACTGCATTCGCAGTTAGTAATATGTAAATTAAGAATAATTTTTTTAAGTTTGCTGTGCAGCATTTTGCCATTTATTCCTTATCTAAATTATCAAAATCATCACTGCATAAGTAATCATCTTGTTCTATGTAAGTTTCATCCCTCAGACAAAAACCCAGTCCCCTCCCTCCTACAAAAATTGGCATATTCTTCTGTGGCTGAAGTGATTCGTCCGGTTCTTCCATATTCATCAAGGTTTCCTTCAAATTCCTCCCCACTTTCAGTAAGTGCAAAAATATTTTAGAGATGTTAAATCCCCAAATCCTTCAAAAACTTTCAGCAAAAATCCAATCTATTGCTGTAACGCTTAATTGCGCCAACTTGAGTGAATTTGAAGTTGGTGCTATTCGCCCCACTCACCACCAACGGCGCCCTCACCCGCACCACCTTCGGACTTCCGATCTCAACCTCCCCGTTCGCCAGCTTGATATACGCCCCTTTGCAGGTAATCAGGATTTCTTCCTTCGCGGCTATCGTTACCTTGCCCGCGCTACTGGTTAATGTTGCGTCTTTCAGCGCGTTCAGCTGCAACTCGTCATTCTGTGCCTGCACTTCCACTTTGCCCCTGATTGGCCTGTACCTCGATGCCGCTACTTTGGGCAAACAGGTTGAGGCTTTCTGCCGCATGGGCGGTCAGGGCTTTGGCCGGCGGTAATGTCGGTATGGCTGCCGCTGACGAGGTGGATGTTTTCATTGGCGGTGTGCAGTTGGCTTTTGTTGTGTCGCGGTAGCAATGCCGGCGGGGGCGGTTTGGATCAAACCGGCCTCTTTCAGGTCTTTTGAGGGCGTCTTTCAGACGGCCCCTTTGGGTTTCTTCATCGGTGTGGTGGTTGTTGGCGGTTTGGGCGGCTTTTGTTCAGGCTTTTGGCAAGGGAAAGTGCCTGTTCGAGTTGAGCGATGGCATCGTCCATATCCAGCACCTTTGCCGTTGGCGTCTTGGTTTTGTGCGCTGACGAGTATGCCTTTACCCGCCCGTACTGCGCCCCAGCCGTCGGTTCTGAGTTCGAAACCTTCGCCGTTCTCTCCGCGTTTGTTGCGGTTTGAGTCGACGATGTGGCCGAGGTTGAGTTGGGATTTTTGGTAGTCGGTGGCGAGTTTGATGTGTTCCCGTCCTTTTTGGTCTTCCATCCTGAGTTTGTTGTTCGCCCAGGTACGGATGACGTTCCTTGTGTTCCAATCGGCAGGGATGTGGTCGGGACGGGCGCTGTCGTGCATGACGCCGGAGATATACGGGCGGTCGGGATTGCCTTGGACGAAGGACAGCATGACTTCGGTGCCTTCGTGCAGGGGAAGTGGATGCCGTATTCGGGACCGGCATAGGGTTTTGGCCAGTCGGACGGGACGGCTTTCGCCGCCAGGGGCTCCATTCGTCCAGGTCAAACGGCAGTTTGACGCGGTAGCGCCCCATGTCGTCGATGTAGGCGTAGGTGCAGTTCTCCGCCGCGGTCACCCGTGCGGGCAGTGTGCCGGCGATATGGGGGCGCGGGTGGTGCGTTCGGGACGGAAGGTGTGTTGGGCGGGTATGGCGGTAAAGGTATGGGTGTAGGGCGCTATCGCGGCTGCCGCTGTGTTCCATGGAAAGTACCAGCCAGCCGTCGGGTGCTTCGGGGAAGGCGGTATCGGTTTGGAACACTTTCATCGGGGAAAGGGCATGACATTGCCGCTGCCGTTGGCAACGGTTTTGATGGCAGAGGACGGCTTCGTTCAGCAGGGTCGTCTGAACTTCGGCTTCGTCGGGGTTTTGGGATGGAGTCCCCAGTGTTGTTGTTTGCCCAGTAAGACGGTGTTGTCGGCGGACTCTTCGGATTGTTTGTTGTCGGTTTCGGCAAAGAGGTCGGTATCGGCGGTGCGGTAGTTGTAGTCGGCACTGCGTATGCCTTCGACGATGGGGTTGTGACGGATGCTTGTTGAATAATGCTTCGGTACCGGTGCTTTCCAGTCCAGCATGGGGGGCGGTAGAAAAACGGGCAGGCTTTGGGTCGCGGAAGTAGTGTTCGGGACTGTCGCCGAAGACGACCACATCGCCATGTTGTTCATGTTGTTCGAAGGCATACCAGATGCCTTCTTCCTCACACAGACGGTTGATAAAGGCGAAGTCGCTTTCGAGATACTGGGTCACATACTCGCGGACGCTGTAGCTGCGGCTTTTTTGGAATCGGTAGTCGACACCGGAGAAGCCGTGGTGTTTGAAGACGGCGGCAACGATGTCGGGGACGGTTTGGTTTTGAAACAGTCGGGAGGATTGAAGTGCTTTAGAGTCACGAAGCGCGGCTCTAAATACGAAGCGGTAAACGGTTTCATCCCTTGAAACCGACAGTTTCTCGCATGAGGTGATAATGCCCTGCCATTGTTTCGCCGGAGATTCGTCCGAACCGGCTGAAAAAGGCGGCGGCCACTTCGGACAATACGGCCTCCTGCGGACGGATTTCAAACGTTGCGCGCTGGTTGAGGTAGGAAGAGAGAGGCAGTGAGGAATCGGTGGAGGTGGCGGTGATTTCGACGCGGTAGGCGGTGTTGGCGGCTTCGGCGGCGGTGAAGGAGCGGACTGAAAAGTGATGGGGAGAATCGGGCGAAGGTGAGGTGGTAGGATTGGCGGGCGGTCATGGCAGACAATTTCAGAATGACAATGAATTTGATATGTTAACTTGGATTATGCCGATGGTAAAGCGAATGGGATGAGTGGAAAAAGGCCGTCTGAACGGTGAACTGCCCCCAAATCTTGGACCCTCATAAAAAGCCTATTCAGGCGCTCTGTGCAAGCTAGGTTCTGTATGCGACAGGACTCAACTTTTTCAATTTCAAACCGCAACGCTCCCGGTTGTATAGTCAATTAAAAACAAAATAGTACAATACTCAACTTTGAAGGTCTAACCATGGCATACTCTGCGGACTTAAGAACAAAGCTTTAAACTATTACGAACAATGCAAGAACATCAGCCAAACCGCAGCAACGTTTAACTTGTCAAGAAACACGCTTTGAGACCTTTTGCAGTCTCAAAATCCCCTAAATTCCCACCAAGACATTTAGGGATTTATGAGCACCTTCTTCCAGCAAACCGCACAAGCCATGATTGCCAAACACATCGACCGCTTCCCACTATTGAAATTGGATCAGGTGATTGATTGGCAACCGATCGAACAGTACCTGAATCGTCAAAGAACCCGTTACCTCCGAGACCACCGCGGCCGTCCCGCCTATCCTCTGCTATCGAGACCTTTTGCAAAAAGCCTTTCCTTCGACAGCCGAAACTCAAACACAGGTTTTCGGCTGTTTTCGCCTCAATCACGCCTAATTTTACCCAAATCTCCCTCATCCTCCCCGGATACCCGATTATCAGGCATCTGAAAGAACATCGGTTGTTGGACGGCATTATGCGCAAAGCCCACCGTAACCGTCCGCTGACGGAAAAATCAAACGAAGCGTAATCGGTATTTATCGAAAACCCGTTATGTGGTCGAACAGAGCTTCCGGGACGTTACACCGTAAATTCCGCTATGCCCGGGCAGCCTATTTTGGTCTGCTCAAAGTGAGTGCACAAAGCCATCTGAAGGCGATGTGTTTGAACCTGTTGAAAGCGGCTAACAGGCTAAGTGCCTGTTGCCGCCTAGGCGGCCCGGATGCCTGATTATCAGGTATCCGGGGAGGATTAAGGGGAGATTTGAGTAAAAATTAGGAGGTATTGAGGAGAAATAGCCGAAAACCTGTTTTGGGGTTTCGGTTGTCGGGGAAGGGCTTTTTGCAAAGGTCTCGATCTGTTTGCTGTCCCCAAAGCAACCTGTCCGGTGGGTGGACAAAAACATGGTCAAAGCCGTTGTTGCTGCCGTATTTGCTGCCGCCGAATGACTCGCCAGCCCATTTCTTTTTGCCCAAGCGTTAACCACTTGCTCGGTCAGCTTTCCGTCTTTATCCAAACCTGCTTGATCTTATCCATGCTGTGATTTGGGTGCATCTAATGAAACCTGTTTCCAATGAGTTTGCTGCCTATACGGCCTCGATTAGTAGGGGTTGCAGTAGTTGGGGTGGGATATTTTGAGTCTGTTAACTTTATCTAGTTCTGCCCGAAGATTTTTATAATTTCGTTCGGTATCTTGACGCATGACCCCACTCCATTGACATTTTCCATTACTTCTATCAATGGAACATTGATACGCATGTTCTTTCAAAGCGGGTATTTGCGGGCTTCTCATTCCAATGTGAGTTGAGGCCTTTGTTCATGTTCTGGCCGGCGGTTTGGGGACGCACGGCCGAAGGCGCTTTGATTGAAGCCGTCGCTCTTTCAGGCTAGCCGTCAACCGGCACTCGATACCCATGCTGCTGGCGCTGTAGCTGCTTTCGTTGCGGAGGGTCTTCGAAGCTGAAACTGCGGGCGGTGAGTTCGTTGTGGTCTTTGTCTGCGGCAGAAGCGATGGCGCCGCCTGAGCCGGACACCGTCGGCTGTGATGTGGTAGCCGCCTTCGCCGGTAAAGAAACCGCTCTGGCTGCCGACGTTAAAAGACAGCCTGAATATTTTTCAGACTGTCTTTTGAAGAGATGGAAGTTATTTGTTTCTCAATATCTCAATAAGGGCGGCTTTGGACCGGTAGAAGTCCAAATCAAATAATGAAATGCCTAAATGTTTGCAATATTCTTCGATCATCTCCACAGTCAGCCTGTGAGTCTTTCGGTATATTTTTCTGTCTGTTCAAACGGCGGCGGCGTGTCATATTCCATAAACTCGACACGACTGGTTTCTTTATGCAGCATAACATTTCTGGTTTCGCAGTCACGACGGAAACCTGTTTGCCGCTCCCTCTACAGGGTAAAATGAGACCGCACCGAATTCGTCTTTTGCCAAAAATATGGGCGTAAATACATAGTCAATAATCTGATTTTCCACAGCAGTAGCTTCATACGGCACACTTGAAAAGTCTGTGCCGTTCCGATTATTGTCTATTAGCAATGACCAATCAGGACTGCGTTTCCAACAATAAATATTTGGATGATCCGGTAATCTCAAGCGGATTCAAGAAATCCAATTTCTGACTGAGGGTATATTCCTCATCCAAATACGATAGTTTCGGTTTTAAATTCTGATAAAAGTCGCTTAAATCCATTAATCTTTTCAAATAGAGATCCAGTGCTTTTTCAAATGGCGCGCCAATAAAATAAAACTGTTTCAGGCTCGGATGGCCGTCTCTTTGCAAGATCTTTGTTTACATTCATAATTTAATCCACGGTTCTTAAAAATTACAATAGCATCCGGATCATTATCAATGCTCTCGATGCATGTCCGGCTCCACGGTTCGAACTGGCGCGATCGTATTCGATATAAATTCGTTTATTAGAATCACGCAAAGGTGGCTTGGACATCCGGGCGGCAGATCCCCTTACCCGGCACATTTGGTTGTTTACCTGCTGCTGGTTGATCCTAATATCTTTTGCACCCATTGAGCGCAAGTAAGCCACATCGTCCTGCATAATTTGGTTTTGAGACTTGCTCTACCAATGGTTCTTCCACTATCATTTAAGGGAGATGGCGGAGTTGGTTTGACATTAATGTCCTGCGGACACGGATTGACAGGAATTTGTTCGTCGTTAACACTAATTTTACCATTATCTCTAGCTAAATATCTGATTACTTTTTGTTCTTTGCTGGTTAGTTGGCTAATGATGATGAGAAGGTTTCGGCAATGCCTTCTGTTCCCAATCCCGGCTGTTAAACACCCGTTTGCTTCCGTCGGGCCGTACCACTTTCACCGCATTGTCCGACCACGTTACCACAGAGCCTTTCGGTATCAGCTCTGTCATTGGCAGGCGTTGTTCCTGTGCCAGGTAACGGTTGTTCCTTTGAACCAAATCCAGTTGAAACGTTACGCCGAGTTGTCAGACTATACAGAAAAGGCTTTATAGGACAAAATCAGCACCGGCGTTTGGGTAGAGGGACTCCACTACTACCGTGCACCCGACCGCCACATCTTAATCAACGTAAAGAGGTAGAAAATGGCAAAGAAACGAATGCCAACCGGCTTAGTTATTCGCGACCGTAGTATCAAAAATATGGTTCATGTATCGGGGTAAACGATGTTGGGAAAGCTCGCCGCTGCCTTCCACCACCGCCAACATCCGGCACGCCACCAAACTCCGAGAAGAAATATGTACCGAATCGCCATCGGCGTATTCGATCACGCTGAATTCTTCCCCCACTCCAAACGGGCGGAAGAAACGGAGCGCAGCCCCACTTTCCGTGAGATGGCCGAAGCCTCGGCTAGCCACCGTTAAACAGCTATCCCACTCCACCCTATCCCGCTATCGCGGCATGCTCAACAGCCACGTCCTGCCCAAAATTGGCGACAATACCGATAGACCGTATCCAGTACAGTACCCTCAGCCGGGCTGCTGGCTACCTTAGATCGTAGCGCAAAAACTCGCAACAACATCGCCACCGTTATTCGGCAGCCGTTTGTTCTTAGCGCTCCGCGACGGTAGGATAAAAGACAATCCTGCCCAGCATCTGGCCAACGCCAAAGTGCAGAAAGAGCCGCCTGATCCGTTCACGCTCGAAGAAGCCGAAGCTATCCTAGGCTACCTGAAAAATGAACCTGTGTTTCACAATTACTTCGAGCTGGCCTTTTTTCGCGGTATGCGTACCAGCGAGCTCATCGCCTCACTTGGCAGGACATCGACTTCCAAAGGCGGTGCGCGCGTGAACAAAGCATCCGTGGCTGGCAAGCTGAAAAGCACCAAAACCCACAGCTATCGAGACATCGAGCTCAATAGCCGCGCCTTGGAAACTTTACGTAGGCAATGGCAAAGAACAGGGCTGGCAAACGGATGCGTTTTCATCAATCCGAAAACCGGCAGCCCATTTGAGAACAACAAAGTGCCGTGGAGACCTTGGCAGCACGCCATAAAAATAGCGAGGGTAAGGTACAGGAAACCCTACAACACCCGCCATACATTTGCCACACTCAACCTCATGGCCGGAGCCAACCCCATGTGGGTAGCCCGTCAGATGGGACACAGCACCATGAAGATGCTACTTGAAAACTATTCGCTGGATTGACTTGGCTGACAAGCAGCGTGAAAAGTCTAAAATCGAGCAGCTTTTTGATGGAAATGTGCCAATAGTGTGCCAAAAACACAGAAATGAAGATAAGTATAGGATACTTATCGGATATCTTGGTGGAGGTGGGGTCTTCCGTACTTTGAGTTTAACTTATTGATTTATATAAAATCACATTTTTCCAACCTTGGAGAAGTTACCCTCAAAAGAGTTACCCCATAATCGCTTGGTAGGGTGTTTTTGTCCCGCCGTTTTGGCCGTATTTCAGGCGTTTTTCAGTGTAGGGAAATTCCCCGCATCTGCAACATGGGGGCTGAAAATCGGACGGCCTGCCGGTAAGCCGTCAAGGTTTCGAGGCGAAGGGTCAAACAGTTTTATGCCGGTGGCCGCATATCCTCTCACGTTGCGGGTGGCGGTGTCAGGCCGTATTGCTTGCCGTGGCCGCTATCCATGAATCGTTTTCAGGGCGCGGTCGATGCAGGCGGGCGCATATTCTCGCCGTTGCCCTCGTCTATCGGCAGGATGCGCCATTGAATGCGGGCTTGATTACCTGCTCCAGCCATTCCCGCAATATTGCGCCCCGTGCGGGCCTTTGCGCCCGATGCCCAAAACGCCCTTTCCAGCTCCATCATCGACAATTACGCTGGTGTACAGGCTTTTCGGGGCTGGTTTGCTCAGCCAAGCCCTCACGTTGCGGTGCATGCGCGCGGGGCGGCGTGTCTCGCCGATAACGTTGGTATCCAGCGGGGCATGCTCAATCCTCCCCAAAATCAACAGGCGGCCTTTGCGCGGTGCTGCGCGGCGGTATTTCCAGCTCCACGCCTTCCAGTTTGGCGGCCAGCTCTGCGGTGGGGCTTAGTGCTTCCAATGCGTTTTTGCAGCCGCCTGTCAGCCGCCGATATTCATCATAGCTGATTAGCACATGACTCATCTTGCCGTGCGTCGTAATGAAGACGGGGCGGTAGTCGCCTGCTTTTTGCGCCTTGCTGGGGTGCTGTTAAATTCGCTTCCAATGGTGGACAACATGATTCACTCCTTTTGTAGCTATGTGCCCTATTATGGGTATTGTTGCCGCATACAGGCAAGCCCGCCGCCCCAATCCGCCGTAAAAAGTCAATTTGCATGGGGTTAATTCAAAATCCGCCCGCCCACCATCTGCCCGCTCCCCCAAAAACCGTATATATACAAAAACGCTGGTTACCGTGGTTACCGTGGTTACTGCGCCTAGCCCCGTGGTTATTGGGTTTATCGGTAACCACACAAATCTTTTACATGGTTACTGCTGGTTACCGCCCTCCCATTTTCGGGCATAAGTACATGAAAAGAAATGGGTAACCACTGAGTAACCACACGGTAACCAGTAAATTTATGTATTGTGGTTACCGCTTTCTCGTGTTTTTATTATTTATATTCATGTGGTTGTAAATGTAGTTTTGTTGTAACCACGGTAACCACTACTTTTCTGCGCGTATACTAGGTCACGGGTGGCGGCTTTAAATGCCTGTTTCGTAGATATGCTGTTTCGCGCCGTGGCTGCGTTTTTAGGCGGGGTAGGTGCTTTTGTGTGATTGGCGACTGGAAGGCAGAAACGCCGTCCGTGATGCTTCTAGGCTGCCTGCCGTGCGTTTTTGGGTGTTTGATGAAAGGCCGCCTGTTGTTTCAGACTGCCTTTGTTTTGACTATTGGTTTTGCTGGTGTGATTGCTTTTAACTCATTCCTCTGTTTCGGGCGGGCTTCGTTGATGAGGACGTAATGCGGATGTCGTGCCGTTGCGTTTTGCGCTGGTGTTGCCATCTCCGCCGTTCTCCGTTTTCAGCAGCCAGCCGACGGCGTGCAGTACCTCGCACACTTTGTCTTTGCCGTAGCTGCCGCATATTTTCGATTTCAAACGTGGGCGGGTTTATCCAGTATTCCGTGTCTTCCCCGCCTGTTTGCGGTAGCCGCGTGCTCGTGGTTGGTGTGGTGGTCGCCCAGTCGCTGAATCTCATGCCGTGGGCGTGGATGCTCATGAAGGCTTCGGCCTGCGCGATGATGGTTTCATCTTCGTAGGCTTTGCCCTCGCCCGCCCGTTCGATGCCATGAATCGAAGCATAGCCGGACGGCGGTCGCGGCCGCGCCTGCGGGGACGGTTATCAGGCCGTGCAGGGCTGCCGTCTCCAGTGCGGCGGCGGCACAGTGCGAAGCGTAGGGCTACGGGTGCGGGCTTGGCCGTTCAGTTCGCAGGGTCTGCGCGAAGGCGTTTTGCCGCTCTTGGCCGTCTGGAAGGGCGGCGGGGTTGTTTTGCAGGGCGGTGATGAAGGCTCGCCGATTGTGCCGTAGTTGTTCGGCGGCGGCTTCGTTCAGGTGCTCGCTTAGTGCCGCGCCGTTCGGGAAGCCGTGCAGGCGGTCGTGAGATGCCCAGTCCCTCGCCCCGCGTTGCTGGGTACGGACGGCAGGCGGGCGGCCTGCCCTGCGTTCCAGTCTTCGCCGTGCCGTCGGATGAAGGCATCAAGGGGCTTCTCCCCGTTGAGAATAACAGGGTTTTCCCAGCGGGTCGATTCGCGGTTGCCGCTTCTTTCGCGCCTTGACCCTCGATACGCCGTTAATGACCGAATAGGCGGTTTTGGGAGACTTGGCGGGCGTTGGCCTCGCCCGATTTCGTCCAGCACCAAAAGGCCGTCATTGCGGGCGTTGGCTAGGTTGGTAGCCGTGCGCCGTGCCCGTCCAGTCTCGCATAAGGGCGGCGGGGTTGCCCCATATGCTCAAGGCTGCAATGCGGGCGGCGGTGATTTGCCGTCTCGGCTGTCGCCGAACAGGTGGAAGCCGCCCGCCTCCATCGCCCAGCAGCCCGATTAGGGGCGCGGCCAGGGGCCGCTGACTGCAAGGCATAGGCGGCTGTTTCCGTGAGGTATTGCCCGATTTCGGCATTCCATTCCTGCGCCGTTCCCGCCGCTTCGTAGGCGGGGCTTGGCTGTCGCCGTTGATATCACGCGCCCCGCTTCGGCGTTGTCGGGCGATGACTCGCCGCTGGGCAGGATGTAGGCTGCTCCGTGCCAGCCTGCGCGGGCGGTTACGGCGTAGTGTGTGTTTTCGCCTCGGTTTGCAGGTAGTCGGCCAGCCGTTGGCGCTTCGCCCCTGCCGGACAGGATGGTCAGGCCGTAGGATTGCAGCCGCCAGCCCCTGTACGCTGCCGATTTCGGCGGATGGGACGGCGCGGCTTTGTGGCCGCGCCCGTGAGGCGGTCTTTCCATTCGATGATGCGGTACTGGCTGCCCGTCGCCGTCCGTGCCCCTGCCGATGAGGCGGATGGGGTCGGACAGCCAAATGGGCGGGGTTTTCGCTGGTGTTGCCTTCTTTTGTCGGTTTTGATGCCGATGTGGTAAAACGCCGCGTGCATTGTAGCGCGGGCGCGGGGTGTAGGTGTCAAATTCCTGCGGCGGTGCTCATTGTGCTGTCCTTCGGTTTTCAGACGGCGGGCGTTCCATTCGTCCAGTGCGTGCCCGTTCCCGCCTTGTCGGGCCGCCATATTTTCACGGTTCAGGGCTGCGGCGTGGGCGCGGCGGGCCAGGGCTTCGGCGGCCTTGATGCCGGTGCGGCTTAAGTCGTTGTCGGCGGCGATGTACAGTTCCCTGCTCGCGGCCAGTCGAGCGGAGGCCGTGCGCGGATAGGCAGGCGGCGGCGGGCAGAATGAACAGGGCCGATGCGGCAGTGCGGTTTTATGCCTTCGGCGGCCAGCGAGGCGGCCTTGTCCGTCGGTGTGCCAAGGTGTACCGCCGCGCCGTTCAATGCGCTCGCATATCGGGCTTTCATGCGGGCAGGGGCTTCGCCCGTGTCGGGGTGTGAGGCGGTTAGTTTGCGCTATTCGTGCAGGCCGTCTTCCCGCATGGTTTGGGGTAGTCTACCTGAAGGTAGGTAATGCAGGCCTTGCAGCTCGCTTCCCGCTCGATGCGGCCAGCATGGCGGGTAGCGTCCAGCAGGGCGGGGCTGTGGCCGTCTGAAAGCCTAATAGGGCATAGCCGGGGCGAAGCGTAGGGCGGCGTTTTGGCAACGTATTGATTCCACGGCAAAGCGCACTTTTGCGCCCTCGTGCCCCAATCCAGCCCGCGCCTTGCAGGGTACAGGCCTGCGGGTCTTGCTCGTCCAAGGGCAGGGCTTCGCCATGCGTCGCAGCAGGGCGGCTTGTCGGTCTGCGGGCGGCTGTTCGCTTGTTCGCGGCTGAAGCGGCTCACCGTGCAGGCCGTCCGAAAGTCCCAGCAGTGGCGGAAACCCGATTGACTGCTTTCCGCAAAGCTGCAACTAAAACACCAGCATCAGCAGGTCGCCGCTGCCGCCTCTGTGCATTGATTGCAGATGCAGCTGCCGCCGTGCTTGTGGTCGTGGTGTAGCGGTATCGGTTCTTTGCCGCCGCAATGCGGGCAGGGCGTGCTCTGCGGCGTTTATGAGTCTATGGGGGATGCCTAGGGCGGCATGGGATTTCAGGCTGCGGCGCATCTAGGCGGTGTTCTTTGATTTCGGTCAACCGGGTCTCATGGTTTCCTCTTGCAGGGGCTGGAATTTCAGCCTTGTTCAAACAGTTTAAAATCACCGTGTTGTGTGTTACTGCGGATGGAGGAAGCCCGCGCCGCGAAGCGTCAGGCGCGGGATGCCGGCCCGGGATTTCAGGCGGTCGGCCATGCGGGCATAGCTGCCGTTTTCGGGGGTAAGGATCGATAAAGCCCGCCCATTCCTTGAGGTCGTCCGAAAGGGCGGCAATGAAGGTCAGGCAGGTTTGCTGTAAGCCGCTTCGCGGTCGGCATAGAAGCTCATAAGCGCTGCCAGCGGCGGTGAAACCGCGTCTACAGTTCCTGATGGTGGTTTTCGGGGATGGCTACGGCGGCGATAAGCTGCGCGATGTTGTTTTGCGCGATATTTGCTTTTCAGAAGAGATTTGGGATGCCCGAATAGGGCGGTGCTCTCTGGTGGCAAACTAAAACCAGCCTGCGCCTTTGCGGTTGGAGCAGACACCGCCATAATCTTGAGATAGGCCGTCTCGAAAACGGACTACGCGAATTGATGGCGTGAAAACGGCGTGTTACCCGTGCCGTCAGGGTATTTGCATCGAGAGAGAAGCCCTATTCCTGCTTCCCCAGGCTCAATCTGTCATCGGGTTTCGCGGCTTTTGCCGTCAAAATTCGGGGCCGCCGCAGATGCTTGACGTGTCATCGTAAAGCCGTTTTGGGCTTTTGTCGCTTTATCCGTCCGGTGAAAACATCGGCAAGGCTTCGGCTCTCCACCTTCACGGCGGCAACGTGCGTTCACGTCCAAGCGGGTCGCCGTAATTCTCGGGGCAAGGCGGGCGGCCCATTTGCGGGCAGCATCTATCCTGACCTCGTGCCTTGGCCATTTCCTCTGGAACAGCGGGCAGTTGTCGGCGATTTCGATAATCCGTCGGCGCATAAGTCCGCTCAGCTGTTCGCGCGCAGTGCGCGTATCGTCTCGAAAACACCCCGCCCTCTGCCAGCCATTTGTAAACGGTGCCTTCTGCGGCATATCCTTCCTGCGGCAGATTTCGCCGTACTGTGCCTCTGTGCCAGCATCTCGCAAATGCGTTCTTCAAGCCCCGCCCGTCAGTCGCATGGCTGGTTCGTTCGCTCATTACTGTACGATTTCACCTGAAACGTCCATGCGTCTTCCCTTTTATGGACTCTAAAAATTCTATTCACGCGTATGGGAGTATTCATAAGAATACAGCTAGTCTTAAGTGCGGCAGGGCGCGTAATGCCCACGAACATGTTCCTCGCTGCGCTTTCAGACGGCCTTTGTCGTGTCGGCCTAGCTGCGTTCCCTGCCGTGATAAATCGCCGCCTTCTCTTGGTTTTGGCGGCAGTGAGAAAATCCCCCATCTTTGCTCATGCTGCGCCGTTTGCCTTTGATGAATCGATTTTGTACGCGACTTTCCCGTATTTGAATCGGCTCGGTCGGCTTCGCGGTCGGCATGGACGGGCAGGCCTTGATAGTCCAGTTTGAGGATGCTCATGCCCCGCCCTCCGACATTCAGCGAACAACGCCCACGCTGCACGGTTTGGCCGTATTGGTTCTCTACCTGCCCATGGTGCAGGCGATCGACATCCTGCCCGGCCGTAGTCGCGATGCGCATTACAGCCTGCATAATCATTTGCGCATCTCGTAGGCGGTCAGGCCCGGCCCGCTTTGCAGCACGGCAAGGATGCGCCCTTTGGCTGGGAAATGGTAGAATGGTGTTTTCTCGTTTGGCTGCCGCTCTTTGGCGGCTGTGTCCATGATGCGCCCTCCCTTTCAGCTCGTCGCCTGCTCGGCCAGCCATTGTTTTACTTCGCCCGCTACACAAAACGGCTGCGCGTGCCTGCGATTTGGCGGATTTGGGAAACCGCGCCCGCTTCTAGCCGTCTCGATTTTGGCTGCCGCTCGTCGGTAATGCCGCGCCGCCCTTGGTCGGCTGGTTTCCAGTTCGGCATGGTTAATTGCGCGGTATCGGGCAGTGTGTCGATATTGATGATTTGCATGGATTACCTCCGTGTGTTTAAACATGCCCTGCTTGGTGCTGGCGTTTCGGTAGGGTAAAGAACAGCCGCTCTATGGGCGGCTTGTTCCAATCAGATCTAGGTCGCCCAATTCTATTAGATTCAGTTTGAAAAGCGTTCTATACCTTGTAGAACGTATTTGCCGATAGTGTCCCTGCTAGAGTTTGCCCAGTTTGTCAGACTGCCTTTTGCCATTCTTGGAGTACTGGTTTCCAGCAGCCTCAGCGGCTTGCCGCAATCTGTTTTGTGTACATGCAGGCAAGAGCAGCTATGATGTGGGCTTGCATGTTTTCGGCTCTTTTCTGTTGCGGCGTGTTTGCAGTGCATGTCCGGTCGGCCTGTTCCGCATTTTCCTCGGTATCTCCATCATTGACAGGCTGTCGCCTTTGGTTTGACCATCTTGCTCCAAAGCTCTTGCCAGCCGTGAAATTTCCAGCCCGCATTCATCTTTTAAGAAAAGGCAACGGCTCTTTTAGGTCAGATAGATATTTAAATAGTTGTGTAACTTGTCCAATTAGGATTATCTTCCGACCAGCCATCATCAAAACTGTTGTAACGGGCTGCAAATTCTATGATGAAATAACGGGCGTTCATAATCAGCCTTTTCGATGCCGGCCTGATAGGGTTTTAGTAAACACGAGATCATCTGCATAAACGAAGGGACCATCGTCGATGTGATGTTCCTCATGTTTCTGCAAAAGAAATTTTGCGGTATCGCTAAGGCCTCGATTATCGCCGGTCCGGTTCCTGCCCGCAGTAAAACAATATCTTTCCAGCAAAGCATATTTGTCATGCTCTTTGTTAATTTCGCAGCTAAATAAAGCCGCCCATATACGCCTTCCATCAAAAATTAGTTTTCGAGACGGCCCAGCAATCGCCTTAATGCCCTTATCTTTGACTACTCATCGCAGCAGCTTCAAAAGCCGCGCCGCTCGGTTTTAATCCCCGCTCCCAGTCGAAACTTGGTTTTGCCGATGTTCGAGTACATGGCAATGCGGCCTGCGATAGGCTTCCCGCCCTAATCGCCTTGATTGCTCCCCCGTCCAGCGGCTCTGTGCCGATCAGACGATTTATCAAAATCGCGCATGGTCTGTGTCGTCTTTTCAGCTTCATGAAGCCTCCTTCATGGTTTCGTGTGTATGGCGGCTAATGCTTCGTTTTTGTATTTCATGGCTTGATTCTTTCGTAATGCTCAGGGATGATAGTTTATCCTCCCGTTTGCTGCATGTGCCTGATTGCGCCTTCAGTCCGTCCAGATAATCACGCCCATGCCTGCAGCCTATTTGCGCGCGTTGCTCAAGTATTCCCGCGTGGTTGTATGCCGTTCTTGTCGCATTTGGGGTCTTTTGTGGGCGTTGCTGCTCTATCGGTCGGAATTAAAGCCCATCTCGTTCCAGGCGTACGTGGCACATATGGCGGGAGGCCGTGCGGCGTGATTTGGTCAGGAAGCCAAGCCGTGCAAAGGGCTTTGGCGTGCCGCCCACTTCGCTCAAGGGCTTTTTGCTGCCGATGTTGGCAAACACCATTCAGCGATGCCCCGTTACGGGCTTCAGGCCTTCCAGTATCGCTGTGAGCTTGGCGGCTCAATGGGACAGTGTGCCTCATCGTTTTCATCTCCTCGTCTTTGCGGTATTGCTGCGCCTCCCAGTCGATTTCACGCCAGCGCAACAGCCGCAATTCCGGACGGGCAGGCGAAAACATAGGGGAAAGTTGCAGCTAATGCCCGCGTTTGCGGGCTGCCCGTGTAGCCGTCAGCGCTCGTAGCAGCCGCCCATCTCTTTCGGGGTCGGTATTGGTTCAGCGATGTTTCTGCCCACCTGTGCCAGCTCCCCCGCACCGGCGTGCGGGTTTGAGCATGCACTAATCTCAACATGACTGCGTAGCGGAAAACCTGATTTACCACGCGTCATAGACTTTATGCCGCCGTATCAGGTTTGCCTGCCGCCTCCAGCCTCGTTGCAGCAAGCCCAGCACTGCAAGCGGCATGACGCCGCCTGTTGGCGGCGGGCAAGGCCGAAGATGTGCAGCTCTGCTGCGGATAACGCGCCCGCATGGTCGGGCTTCCATTTGTCGACTTGGCCGCTTGGTCGGCGTGCCATTTTCGGGCAAACGCTTGGCCTCAAACGTGTTATTCGTCTGCCTCTGCCTGCCTCCCGCAGCCTCAGTTTTGCACGGTATAGCTGGGTCTATCCCTCTGCCACCAGCCCGCGCACCTCCTCCCTCTCCTGCCTCTTTTCAGGCTCATGGCGGGATAGATGCCAAGCCGTATCTCGTCCCGCTTGTTTGTCAGACGTGTCGTGATGGCGGAAACGCCACATACTTGCCGTTACCTTGCCTGAAGGATAGGCCGCCGCCGTCCGATAAACCGGTTGAGGCGGCTCTAGTTTTTGGGTTGGCCGTCTGTTAGGAAGTGTTGGTTTTTGGCATTTTTAAGTCCCGATTTGCCAACTTATGCAAAACGCTGGAAAGCCTTATAAATAAAGGGTTTCAGTCGATTTTGGTGAACTTGTTTCACGGCGGCATCGTGAATTTGAGGCCATGCACTCCGTGAAGAGTGCAAAAGTTACCACAAATGGCGAAACCTCAAGCATACCCCAGCACATTCACAGGGTAATAAAAAGCCCTGAGGCTGTTATACTTTCAAGCTCGCGTACTTCAGGATACCGCTGGAAAGTGGCATGGTGAGGCAGTGAACCCCGTCCGAGAGTCCTCATACAGAGCGTCTACATACTTAGTCGTGTCTATTTAAAAATCTCGTTCCATCATGCCGACCGACAGGCCTTCTAGGAACCAGTTACCGCCATCTTATTCCCTACCAAGTAACCTGATAGGGAAACCGAGTCAATCGTAAAATGACGTTGCGGTAGCTTGCGCCACACAGCCCATTGACCAACTGCTGCAACGGCAGGCCTTAAGCGGCCAGTGCGTAAGTTTCGTCGTTTGCGACTATTTAGATTCAGTGTTTTGCAGGAAATCTGAGACCCCGGTATGCCCGCATCTGCTTCGCAACCCTCGTCGAAACCAAGATCGCCCCCAGATAAAGAGAGACGGATTATAGTAGGAATAAGAATCTGCCACTGCCGCAACAAGCAGGATTTGTACGCTGAAACCTTGTCCAACTCGAAAATATAAAACCGTCTCTGAAAGAAGGCCGTCTGAAACTTTTCAGACGGCCTCTACTACTACTCTGCTGCCGGTTTGTCCAACAGGGCTTTCATCGACAAACTGAACCTGACCGCGGTCGTCCACCGCCAAAGCTTTCACATTAACCGTTTGGCCGACCTGCAAATAATCGCCGACGTTTTTCACTTGTTCGTGAGCGATTTCCGCTAATAGTACCAAACCGTCTTTGCCCGGCATCACTGTTACGATTGCACCGGACATTATTGTCGAGGATTTTCACCTACAGTATCTTCGTACACCTTGCCGCCCACTTCGGCGGTAATTTCTTCGATGCGTTTTCTCGCCGCTTCGCCCGCTTCTGATGTAGTGGCGGCAATTGTTACTGTGCCGTCGTCTTCGATATTGATTTCAGTACCGGTCTCGGCAGTAATGCTGCGGATGGTTTCGCCGCCTTTACCAATGACTTCCGCGAATTTTATCGGGGTTGATTTTCATGGTGTAGGCGCGGGCATGCTGCGACACTCCTGCGGGCCATCAACGGCTTCTTTCATCTGCGCCAGGATGTGCAGGCAGGCTTCTTTCTGAACTCCAACGCAATCTGCAGATTTCTTTGGTGATGCCTTGAGTTTTGATGTCCATTTTGCAGTGCGGTAACGCCTTCGGTCGTACCGGCCACTGAAGTCCATATCCTTAGTGGTCTTCATCGCCAAGAATATCGGTTAAGACGGCAAACTTGTTGTTTTCAAAATCAAGCCCATCGCGATACCGGCCACATGAGCTCAACGGCACGCCGGCAGACAGCAGAGCTCAAGCAGCCGCCACCCAGACGGAGCCATAGGAAGAACCATTGGATTCGGTGATTTCGGATACGACACGCATGGTGTAGCGCTGAAATCTTCCGGCTCGGGCAAGACGGCAATCATGCGCGTTTCGCCAGGCGGCCGTGGCCGATTTCGCGGCGTTTGGGCGCACCCATGCGGCCGACTTCGCCGGTGGAATACGGCGGGAAGTTGTAATGCAGCATGTAGAGCGGTCGGTGTATTCGCCGGAGGACGCGTCAATGAGTTTGCTCGTCGCGCGAAGTACCCTAAAGTGGCTGCGGCAGGGCTTTGGGTTTCACCGCGCGTAAACAGGGCGGAACCGTGGTGCGCGGCAGCACGCCGGTTGAATATTGATCAGGCGGACGGTGCGGGTATCGCGGCCCGTCGATGCGCGGTTGTCCGTCAAGAATCTGACCGCGGACCATCGGCTTCAGGTGTTTGAAGATGCCTTTGATTTCATTGGCTCGCCAACGTATCTCGTGTCTTCGTTGATCAGCGCAGCCTCAACGTCAAACCATGCTTCGGCGATTTTCGCGCTGCGTGCCTGTTTTGGAGCAGACTTTTGGGGCTTCCGCAATGGTTGCGCCTGCGATTTCACGCACTTTGGCCACCAATTCTTCATTGGTTCCGGGTGCTTTCAATCCACACTTCGGGATTGACTTCGTCCGCCAATTCGTGATGGCGGCAATGACAGCCTGCATTTGCTCATGGCCGTACCACTGCGCCGAGCATCACGTCTTCAGGCAGGATTTGCGCTTCGGATTCCACCATCAGAACGGCTTTTGCCGTACCGGCCACCACCAAATCCAACTGGGATTTTTCAGCTCGGACTTGGTCGGGTTCAACAGATATGCGCCGTCTGCCATACCGACGTGCCGCACCGATGGGGCCGGCAAACGGTACGCCGCTCAATACCAATGCGGCGGACGCGCCGATCATGGCGGGAATGTCGGAATCGATTTCGGATCAAGCGAAACCACCATGGCTGCGATTTGAATGTCGTTATAGAAAGCCTTCGAACAACGGACGGATGGGGCGGTCGATCAGGCGGCTGGTGAGAATTTTCTTTCTCGCTCTGTTTGCCCTCACGCTTGACCGCCGGGGATTTTACCTGCGGCATAGGTGCGCTCAAGATAATCGACTGTCAGCGGAAAAGTCCTGCCTGCTTTTTCTTTACTTTTTGTTGGCGGTAACGGCCACCAAGCAACAGTGTCGCCCATAGACACTTTAACCGCTGCAGCAGCGGCGGGCGATTTCGCCTGTTTCAGCGTAACGGTATGTTTGCCGTATTGGAAGGTTTTGATATGTTTTATCGAACATAGCAAAGTCCTTTCGGTTTTAAGCCGCAAAGAACACTAACACTGCACACCTCGGCCGGGCGGTAATGCGCGGTGTTAGGTTTCAGACTATGCGGCGGTTGGAAATAATGCGGCGAGTTGCCGACTTGTTTTGCGAGACGGCCTTTTTGAAGAATGAAAGGCCGTCTGAAAACCGGTGAATATGCCATAAAAAGGCTGTTCAGCGTAAGGCCGTCTGAAACTTTAACGGTTTTCAGACGGCCTGCCCGTTATATGCTATCTCTGGTTTCGTCTATACAGGCATTGCAGGCTCCGAAATATAAAAGCGAGACCCGCAAACCGTTCGGCTGTATATTTTCTTTGATGTTGCCGCAATGCTGTTCGACGATATGTTTGGCCAAAGGCCAGCAAACCCGTTCCGGCTTGTTGCCACTACTGTCGCACGGTAAAGCGCGTAATATGTGGCAATTTGTTTTCAGCCACACCGCCGTTATCGGTAACATCCATCAACCAATTTTTCGCATCCTGCCGCATATGGACTTTTGATGGTGCTGCCTTCGGGGCTGTAATTCATGGCATTGCGGATTACATGTTGTCAAATGCGCGGTGAGTAGCTTTCATTGCCAATATCTTTCGGCATCTTTCGGGCATGTTTTTCTATCACCAGATCGACGATTTGGCCGTTTTTCCTCCGCCAAAAGTCTGACTATCTTCCACCGGGTTCCGCATAAACGGCACCAGTTTCAAAGGCTCTTTTCAAGTTTTGACATTGGCCGTTTCCAAACGACAAGGTCAGCAGTTCGCCAACCAGCGTGTCCATCCGCACCAGTTCGCTTTCCAAACGCTGCAAATATTGCTCCTGCTTCTGCAGCTGCGACTGTATCAGGCCGACAATCGCCTGCATACGCGCCAGCAGCGAACGCATTTCATGCGAAACATGGTGCAATAAATGCCGCTCTTTATTACCAGCTGTTGCAATTGCTGCGCCATTTTGTCGAACTGGATGGCCAGCTAGGAGAGTTCGTCATCGCGGTTATCCATCAGCGCTGGGTGATGCGCGTTTTCCAACTCGGCTGCCATAACCAGCTTCATCCCTTGCGCGAGAAGTGCGCATGCGCGTGATGCCAGCGGCCAGAATGGCAGGCCAAAGCCAAACCGACCGGGAAAATAAATCAGAATGAGTGATTTCGTGCCACGTCTGCTCCAAAGGCAGGCCGGGGATATACAGCGGACCTCGGACGACGCTGGTTCCCGTGCTGTCCCAATTGCGGATGAAGAAACAGATATTCTTCGCCCCAGCGGCGGTATTCCCAGCCGAACGCTTTTGCGTCCAGATTTTCTCCAACGCATACGCGCTTTCTCAATCCGCTCGCATCTACTTTCCGCCCGAGCAGTCGCTCTGTTCGTCGCCGGTGATTGATGAGGATCCGGACTGTCGCGCCATCCCTGCAGCATTTCGCGCGCACCCGCCTCGCCGCGCACGACGGCGCGATACGCACATTGGCCAGCAGGATTTCGTCAATCGCACGCCGTTGGTGTGAGATGGTTTCGGCCTGCGACTGTTGAAACCAGCCAGAATCGAAAAACTCGCGACGAACATGGCGCGAGATAAAATCACAGCGCAAAACGTGGCGAAGATACGCGTTGGAAAGCAGCTTCATCCCGAGCATCGGCTTTCAATCAGTTTTTGACAAACGAGATGGCCCAAACCGCGCACGGTTTGGATCAGTGAAGCGTCGCCCAATTTGTAGCAGCGATGCGAAATATGCATCATCGATGCCCGTGCCCGAATGTCCGGCTTTGCGATCCAGCGCTTCAATGGAAAGGGTTTCTGCTGACAACTTTGTCCCGGCATGGCGCATCGGTACTTCCAGCAGATTGAATTCGGTGCTGGTCAGTCCAACGGGCCGTCGCCGATAGTGGCCTGCCGCTTCCGACGGATAAAGGGTAACGTGCTGACCGACAGGCTGTTGCGAAGCATTGCCTCCTGATCGTGCTGGTTTTGCGTTCGACGCAAAATGGCGTCGATACGCGCCAATAATTCGCGCGCGTACCTTTCAGTTTCGTGCAATACAATCGCGCACTCATCTCCAAGCCGATAATGCGGTCTATATCATCGCCTCTGCCGTCAAAGCATGATAATCGGGATGCTGCTTTGCGCCCGCACGGTTTTTCAATACGTCCAAGCCGTTCATTTTCGGCATCATGGAGTCGAGAACCACCACGTCGTACCGCGTCGGACAAGATTTCCTGCACACCGGCCTCGCCGTCCGGCACGCTGCGCACTTCCAAGCCTTCCGCGGTCAGGTATCTCGGTCAGAAGTTCGGTCATCAAGGCATCATCGTCTACCACTAATACTCGGCTCTCGGTTTAATCCTTTGCGGTTGGTGGATTCAAAATCTTTACATTTCCATCTTAACATGCCGACTTCGGTTTTCAGATGCGCATGAGCCCGGCCACCTGGTTTGCGCTTTTTGCACAATGCTAATTCCTAACATTTATTTTTCATGCCGTTCCGTCGATAAGCAAGCATTGTTGGAATATAGGAATATCAATTATTTAAATACCCTCGAGGTAAACCTCAAACGATGCAGGCGCATAGAAGTCATCAACGGATACGGTATTTAAACGGCCTTTTCCGGCCTTTCTTGCCCGCACGATCCCAGCCTCCCCGAAAAACACACGCGCTGCACAGATCGCTTTCAGACGGCTCCAACTCCGCCTGCAGCACCTGTTTAACCATCTGCCCGTCGCTCGAATCCAACGGCAGCATAATGCCTCGCTGCGAGTCGCGCAGGCCGCCTGAAAGGTTTTTCAGACGGCCTCAACTCAATCACACAGACAATAAGGCACTTCAATTATGGACGCATCGCGCAACCCACCCGAAACCTGGCCGGCATCGTCGGCGATACATTCGCCACCGGTCGCGCGCGAAAACCGGAACAATACCGACTAAGGCTACCGTTTCGGCGAGGGCAAGGCGTTGGCAGTGGTGCGCTGGAACCATTCTGGAAATGTGAAAATTTTTGCAGGCCTGCGTCGAAGCGACGCGATTGTGATCACGCAGGCGGCGAATACCGAGTCTGACGGGCGGCGGTTTCGACGACGGCAAACGATTATGCGACCGCGACATCGTGATTGTGAACACCATGCGGATGAACATCATCATCCAAAACCATCAACAACAACGAACAAGTCGTCTGCCCGCCCGGCTCGACGGAACCAGCTCGAATTGCTGCTGAAAACCTGGGGCGCGGAACCGCATCTCGGTCATCCGGTTCATCCTGCATCGGCGCGTCCGTCTCGGGCGGCGTGTGCAACAACCAGGCGGCGCATTGCGCAGCAAGCGGCCCGGCCTCATCATCGGAATGGCGCTGTTTCGCCCAAATCAACGAAGAGGGCAAACTGGAGCTGGTCAACCATTTAGGCATAGATTTGGGCGACACGCCCGAAGAAATCCTGACCAACCTTCAAGGCCATCATTATCAGAGAAAGAGTACATCACGCAAGACGCGGGCAAAGGCCACGACCACGCCTATTGCGACCATGTGCGCTGGCGGACGAGCCGACCGCCGCGCAGTCTCACCGCCGACCCGCGCGCCATTACGAAGCGTCCGGCTGCGCGGGCAAACCGATGTTTTCGCCGTCCGCTTGGACACCTTCCCGCAAGAGAAGCTAAACCGCGGTGTTTCGCATCGGCACCAACGACATCAACGAACTGACCGGACATCCGCCGCGCACCGCCTTGAGGCGAATTTCGAAAGCCTGCCCGTTTCGGCGAATACATCCATCGCGACGCGTTTCGATATTGCCGACGTGTACGGAACAAAGCACACGTTCTACGTCATCGTACCCGGCATGCACCAACTGCCGAAATTATTTGATTTGAAGGCACGCGGATAGATTCGGCAAAAGTCAGCCTGCCCAAACATTTTTCTGACAAAGCCATGCAGTTCGTCAGCAACCCCGCCCGACCATCTGCCCAACCATGCGCGATTACCGCGACAAATACGAACACCATCTGATTCTGAAATGGGTGAAAGGCGATGAAGCGCGCGTTCCTTAAAAGAGTATTGACACCACGGCGGCGCATTTTTCGGAATGCAACCGAAGAACCTGCCGCCATGTTGCACCGTTTGCTGGTCGCCCAGCCGCCATCGCTACCGCGCCGCCAGTGCATGACGACGAAGTGAAGACTTGTCGCGCTAGACATCGCCCTGCGCTGTGACGATCGCGACTGGTTTGAAAACTGCCGTCGGAACGACAATAAAATCACACACAAATCCTACTACGGACATTTCATGTGCCACGTTTTCCATCAGGATTACATCATCAAAATAGCGGCAACGACTGCACGGTATTGAACACGAAATGCTACATCTCTTAGACCAACGCGGCGCGCAATATCCCGCCGGAACAACACACTGTCGGCTAGCCTATACGAGGCCAAACCTGCGCTCAAACAGTTCTTACCGCAAACCAGACCTTTTCAGTCACCCAACAGCTTCAACTCCGGCATCGGCAAACCGGTAAGAAGAAAACCAGTGGCCGAGACGATCATGAGGCCGTCTGAAAGCGAAAACCATCTTTCAGACGGCTTCCACCTCCCTGCCGAACAAAAGAAAGGAAACACGCATGAGCACCCCGCAATCCGCCATCATCCCCGAAACCATTACCGCCGCCATCTACATCGAAGCCGACGCGCGATGCGGCGAAAGTCAAAACCGCCTGCCGCGTAGCTCCCTCGCCGCACCGACCGACCGTCAAAACCCAGCTCTCGCCCGGACACGAATCCGAGCGACCATCGCCTTCGGTGCGGATGGCGCCTGAAAGCCTGAACCAGCGGCGAAGGCGAAGAAATCCGCCCGTTCGCGCCGCTGGGCAACGGCCTCGTGCCCCGCCACCCAAATGCGATTTGATGATACAGCAATTAATCCACCCATACCGGCCTGAACTACCCGCTGGCGGAAAAGTGATGGCGTCAAGCGAATCGGTTGAAATGAAAACGAAACCCCACGGCTTCCATGCCGGAAGAACGCGGGCTGACGGCTTTGTGGACGGCACGGAAAATCCGAAAGGCGATGAAGAAATCGCTTCCGTCGGCATCATTGCCGAAGCTGAAAGCGCAGGCGGCAGCTATGGTGCCGCAGCAATACCGCACGATCTGGAAAAATGGGACAGCATCGGCGTAGCTCAACAAGAACAGGCTGTCGGGCGCAGCAAAGCCGACAACATCGAATTTCCCCGGCGAAGAGCGGCTGCTCCGATTCGCACCTTTGCCGTACCAACATCAAAGAAAACGGCGTCGGTTTGAAAATCGTCCGCCGCAGCCCGGCTCTTTCGCCAAGTCGGCGGCGAACACGGCCTGCACCATCGCCTACTGCGCCAGCCCTCTGCACAACATCAACGAACAGCGCTGAAATTATGTTCGGCGAAAAGACGGCAAACGACTCGTTGCTGAAACATACGTCCACCGCCAAACGCAGTTTCACATGCGCCGAGTGTCAAGGTCATTGATTTGTAAGGCTTCGAACGTTGGGGCCGTCTGAACGGCAATACAAAAATCAGACAACGCGGCTTTGCATTGTCCTGATTTTTAAGTCCGCCTTTTTCAGACGGCCTGTCCAGCTGTGGGGCTCACAAACCGCCTGAACCGGGACAGTTGGCAATATTTATACGGCGGTTACATACATCCGCTGTGGTTGTACTGCCAAACCGCATAAAAATTATTCAGGCCGATATAGTATTCGTAAAGGCTGGGCGAAACTTCCAGCTTGAACAAAACCGTATGTTCGTGATCGGCCACCGGCCTTGATTTCAACCCCATCCGGCGCAACTGACCGACGGTGTATTTCAACTCGGTTTTTCCTCGATAACAGCATCAAGCTTCGAGTCGGTGTGAGCAGCACTGAATCACTATATTTTCCGCCCGTCTTCCAACCGTGCGATTTCAGGTAATTCGCCACAGATGGCCACATCGGCACAAGGCCCCAACAACCCTATGCCCGTCGCGGTCGTAATCCACCGCCCATTTACGGTAACCGAGGCATAAATTGCGGCATACCCATCGCGCCGGCATAACTGCCGGTAAACCAGAACGGATCCCGATTTTCCTCTTGCTCATCAGCAGGAGTTCGTGCAGCTTTTCGAAGAAGTCTGCGCGGCGGATAATCGAAAGCCAGCGTGGAAAGCGAATCGGCCAAAACGGAAGCTACCCATATTGCGGCCGTACTGGTTTCGACGCCGACGATGGCGACAATGACTTCCGCCGGTACGCCGTATTCTCGCGCCACTTGGTCGATGACCCGCGGTTTTCATATAGAGTCCAGGCTGTCGGCGATTTGGCCGCCCCGCATTGCCTTTTTGAATTCATACCACGGCCGCGACGTACCCGGTTTATTCATAATATTGATATTATTGGTTTATACACCACGCCAAAAAGCCTGAGCCTGGCTTTTGTTGTAACGGCTGCCGCTCTTAAAATCGATAAACCGCCGCACATTGTCGCTGCTGCTGAAACCCACCAGCGACACGGAGGCGGGCAGACTCCATCAAATTTCCGGTATTTACGTACGGGCAACGGTTGTTTGCTGCACCACAGGCTCGGAAGCAGGTTTGCTCGAGCTGCAAGCCAGGAATCAGTGCGGCGGCGAATAAGGAAATGTTTTTTCATAATCCGTCCTGTGTTTGGGCTGGCCGTATGCGCCCATATTGTCAGGCGGCGGTAAGCCTGCCGTCCGGCGGCATCCGAGGCAGGCACTGGCGGATAACCCGCCCGCCCACGCGCCAGTGTAAAAACAAACCGCATTTAGAACCATGCTGCCCGGCGCACGGCCTCAAAAGCTGTTCTGTCTCCGTCGCATCAGTACGCCGCCTCTGCCCTGGGCATCAATGCTGATGCGGGCAACCGAATCGCGGCCGAAACCGCAGCCATATAAGGCGTAAAGAAGGAAACGCCAAAGGCCAAACCTGCCGCCATCCGCCATCCTTCGAAATACAGCCAGAAAACGGCGATGGCGGCAACATGCAGTGCAACGGCCGACGCAATCAGTATCTGGCGAAGGCCTGACTGACGATAAACGGCTGCACGGCGTTACATCATGTTGTCGACAGGCTCGATTTCGATGTCGGCATCGTCCATATCCAGCACCATATCGTGGATTTCGACATCGAAAACGCCCAAAAGCCCGTAAGCCCATATCTTGCGGCCAATGCTCCTGCGGCATCATGAAGAGACTTCAGCTTCGAAAAATTTGGCGGTAATCGTCTAAAACAGTTCGACCATCACGCTTCCGGCGTATCGAACTCGGGCACCAAAAACACCGGAGTGCTGCTGCGCATCTGCTCCAACGTCAATTCGCATATTTTCATCGGTGGACTCAGCCAATCGAGGAATTTCTGCGTCGGTTTCAGCACCACGGCACTGCGGTCTGCTAAATACACGTTTCTCACAACAAAGCGCAGGGGATTGTACTGATAACAGGCCGTCTGAAAACGTAAAGCTTCCGCCAGGAAGTGGAGTTTCTGCGAAGCAACGAAGCTTCCGCTAGAAGCGGAGTTGCGAGCTAAAACGAAGCTTCTACTAAGATGCAGAGTTCTGCGAAGCCAAAACGAAGCCGCAGCACGACAATAGCAGTTACGCCAATACAGCGCCTGCGCCCGCTCCAAACTTTCAGACGGCCTCTACACCTTGCTTTTTCTCCCGCATAATCCCCTGTTTCTAGCCGTTTCCAGACGGCCTTTACCTTACCCAGCCATGAAAGCACAAAAAACCGAGAGCTGGGTCGGCCTGAATGATTGCCGCTTCTTCCTGTTTTTCACCCTGATGAACCTTCGATCAAAGCCGCCCATCAAAACAATTCGACATGGGCAGCGGCGAGCTGGTTTTCTGGCGCATGCTGTTTGCCGCCGGGTCCTGGGCGGCTGGCCAAATTGCAGGAAAAACCTTTTCCACGCCGAACCTGCCGCGCCACCTCAACCGCAGCATCGTCGGCACAGCGGCCATGATGTGCAACTTCATGCCGTGATGCACCTGTCGTCATTACCGGCGTAACCTCCTCTCCTATACCTCCTCGATTTCGCCGTCTTGTCGTTTATCGTACTGGCGAACGGATTTCGCCTATATGCAGGGCGTACTGCTTCTGGGCTTTGTCGGCGTGGTCCGCTGCTGCATCCTTCGGTGGGCGGCGGACAAATTCGCCGCATCAGTCGGCTCCTTCGTGCGGCGGCCTGCTGTCGATGGCGTATTTGCAGGTGCGCGAACTTTCTCGGCGGGCGAACTGGCCTGGCGGGTAGGTGTTCTCACCGCTGGTCGGCATGATAATGGGCGCGGTGCTGGCCACGTTTATCGGCTGGCACCGCCCTTCCCCGCAATCGCCGCCCTACTCTGTCGGCATCGGCGCGTCTGCCATGCTGGCGCAGCTGACCATTATTCACGCCCACGCCGTCGGCCGGAAATTCACCGTTGCCGCGCTGGCTTATTCGACCGTCGTCTTTCCACACCGTCCGGCATTATTCTGTTAACGAGCAAATTTATTACAGGAATACGGTATCGGTATTATCGCCGGCGGTATTTTGAGCGGTTTGAAAAATAAACTCCCATAGCAGAAAGGCTGAATCATGATTTATCCGAGAACAGCTACGGCTTGAACGTCGCGCTTCACAAACGAATTCACCATCATCGAAGATTTCCGCGAGTTGAACAAGTTATACTAAGCCGTCGGACGCGTCCACCGCCCCCGACTCAAGTTGTTGGATTTACATGTTGAAAGACTTCACCATCGATATGGCTTGGGAGCAGTTGAAATTGTCAGCGCGCACGACAAAGACTCCCGGCCGCATCGCCATCGTGCAGGACGACATCTGATCAAGTTTGCCGCCCACATCTCCGGACCTGCTGACCCGCACCCACCGACACCGCCCAGTCCATCCCACATCCCATCTCAACCACAACCAACCTGTCCATAAACGTCTGCTGAACAACATCACCGCTCACATCGTCCCCTCACGACACCCACCGCAGCCAAATGGCCGAAATGTTGAGTTGGGCGAAAAGGGCTGAAGTGCACGCCGGCAGCTTCCCAAGATTTCGTCCTGCTGGTGCAGGCGATTCAAACGAATTGCTGAGCCATTACGATGAAAGAAGAAGAACCATCCTGTTCCCGGCGATAGACCAAGGTGCGGGCAGCGGTGCGGCCATGCCCATCCGCATGATGATGCACGAACACGACGACCACCAGCGCGATTGCCCAACTGCGCAGCCTGACCAACGACTTCACCTCGCCGGAAAACGCCTGCGGCCCGCGGCAGCGGCTGTACGCACTGGCCAAAGAATTCACCGACGATCGGCCGACCACATCGAACCGGAAAACAACATCCCTTCGCCCGCACCCTGAACGGCTGGAGCCCGCCCCAAAGGCCGTCTGAAAGACAAAACCCGCCGTCATGTAGAAGTTTCGGGCGTTTTGCACCACCTGCAAAACGCTCGATTTCATTTTCCGCCTTTTCAGACGGCCTCACGAATCCGCATCGCAACAAAAAAGGAGGGAGCAGCATGAAACTGAACGACAACAACTTATTCAAAACCGAATGCCTTGATTGACGGCATGGCGGCGTGCCGAAAGTGGAGCCGCACCTCTGCCCGCAACCCCGCCACAGGCGCGCACTTGGCCGATGTACCCGATATGGGCGAAAGCGAACCCGCACGGCGGTTGCCGCCGCAGCCGCCGCGCAAAAGATCATGGCACGCCCGCTGCCGAACGCAGCTTTGTCCTGCGCCGCTGGTTCGATCTGGATGACGGCGCACCAAGACGATCTATGCGCATCCTGACCGCCGAATAAGCGCGTTGCCGGGTCGAAGCGTGGCGAAATGCCGCCTACGGCGCATCCTATATCGAATGGTTTGCCGAATAGCCAAGCGCGTTTACGGCGACACCATCCCCGCCCCGCGTGCCGATCAGCGCATCAGCGTCATCCGCCAGCCCGTCGGCGCGTGCGCCGCCATCACGCCGTGTGGAACTTCCCAATGCCATGATTACTTCCGCAAAGCCGCGCCCGCACTGGCGGCAGGCTGCACCTTCATCGTCCGCCCCGCATCGAAAAACGCCGCCAACCGCACTGGTGGTTGCCGAACTCGCCAACGGCCAGCATTCCCGCGGGCGTGTTCAACGTCATCACTGGCTCGTCCTGCGCCATCGGCGGCGCTGACCGGCGACGAACGGGTACGCAAGTTCAGGGGCTTTCACCGGCTGACCGAAGTCGGCCGCGAACTACGGCCCAAATGCCGCCACGGTGAAAAATTCGTTAAACTGGCGGCAACGCGCCGTTCATCGTTTTCGACGATGCCGACATCGACGCCGCCGTACAGGGCGCGCTGGCCAGCAAATTCCGGCAACGCGGGGCAACCTGGTGTTCGCGCCAACCGCTTTACGTCCAAAGCGGCGTGTATGACGAGTTTGCCGCCAAACCCACGGCGGAAGTGGAAAACTTCGGAAAGTCGGCAACGGCATGATTTAGTCAGCACGGACATCGGCCCGCTGATTGACGCAGAAGCCGCCGTCTCGCATGTGGAACGCCTGTTGACGACGTGCGCGCGCCAGCGGCGGGCAAAAACTATGCGGCGGTTTTTCAGACGCCTGTCCGACCCGCCGAATCACCGGCGCAACGCGTGAAATGGCGGTGGCAGAAGAAGAAACCTCGCCCCGTCGCCCCGCTATTCCGCTTCGGAACAAGAAGAAGCCGTCCGGCTGGCCAACGACAACGAATACGGCCTATATCGCATCTGTACAGCCGCGACATCGGCCGCATCACCCGCGTATCCGAAGCCTTGAACACGGCAGGAAACAGTAAACACGGGCATGCTGTCCAATCGCAGTCGCCCTTCGGCGGCGTGAAGCAATCAGCATGGCCGAGAATGATCGCGCCGGCATGGACTAATAATCTGAAATGAAATACATCGTCACCGCAGGCATTTAGCCGTCTGAAAGGCAGTTTGAAAAAGAACGCCGTCTGAAAATATCTTTTCAGATTTATTTTTATCCGTTCAAACTTATGATCTATTCACTTATAGTGGATTAAATTTAAATTGTGACAAGGCGACGAAGCCGCAGACAGTGCTGGTAGATAGTACGGCAAGCAGGCAACGCCGCATTGGTTTAAATTTAATCCACCATAAATTCCGACGTTAGCCTGAACAAGTCCGCTTGCCATCCCAACGCAAGCGGGAAGCGGGACACGATATGGAGGTTTTAACCGGACTTGCCGCA
>BNJV01001971.1_pt1 | contig 67888 bp, 112 predicted proteins | sample 8540591 | NCBI WGS metagenome assembly BNJV01 (sample SAMD00202457, study PRJDB9452) | human saliva metagenome | host: Homo sapiens
CTTGTATGGACGGCGTATCGAACACAATAGACACGTAGGACAAGAGGGTAACATCTCAATATTTCCATTGCTCCCAGCCTGATCAGCGCGCTGGTCATGTACGGTTTCCGTCTCTCTCCCTCTCTTTGCTTGCTCGTTCTTGTGGCAGTGGCACGGTAGCTTCGGCGTCCCTCCTGCTGCTGGTTATCCTTGGCCTGACCCTTCAACGCCTGTATGCGATTATTTGTCCCCCCGTTTGGGGTCAATCACTCCGCCACGGTGGCGCTCGCTTTTAAGTCATTCTCTTCTTTGGTTTCTTCCTGGCAAGCAGTCCATGGTTGGTCCTCCCTATTTGAACGCAGGCGAGTGATGTTCTAGATGGAATGTCCGGCGAGAACTTGGGCCCAGTGATACCTTCTGGGCACTGCCGGGCTTTCCTTCACCCTTATCCTTCTTACCCATCGCTTCTGGGCTGCAGTGGATTGGGCGCGCTCTTGTAGCTTTCTTCAATAATATGGCTGCATTACGTTATTGCACTCTCCGACACTTTGCAACTTCTCTGTCGTCCGTGGTTACGGATTGACCTCAGGTCATCATCAGCCTGGGCATTAACTATCCCCACCCCGTCACGCGCATCGCATGAACAATCGGACCACTAAAGGTCGATGCAGCCTCAGGTCAAGGAACACTCCAGGTTTCTGCCTTCGTCCTCTTCAGCTAAGTCCGTTGGCAGCCAGGGCGTCTGTTCCTCGGGCGCGGTCCCAGTCATTGCAGATATCGAGGCCGTCGCTGGGTGCCTGCCCCAGAACCGATCCGCGTCTACGCGGGATGCCAGGCCGAAAACTGCCAGAGCGCAGCCGACCTGGTAGTACGGAACTTCGCCGAAGCGCGGGGCATTTAAGACGTCAGATTGTTTGATTTGCGACATCGGCCGGATCTGGGATGGGTTGATGAATGGCAAGTTCAACCATTTAATTCACAACCTTGGGAAACTGTGGAAGGCGGCGTCAGCGGTATTCCTTGTCCCCTCCTCGGTGCTTTAGCAGATCTGGATGTCTCAGAGAGCAGCGGTCATTCTTTTGAGACAATTCTTGAGCGGTTGATAGGCTCCCCGAAGTCACGACCCGCGCTCTTCTGGTATTGCAAGGAATCCTTGAGCGCCGCCTCATAGCATATCTTTTCAGGGATCATCAAATGTTTGCAGCGGACCGACGGTGCACTGTGGGTGCGACCCCCCGCCTTCACCCCATCATGCCAGAAGCTCACCAGGTGCGTCACCAGGCAGCTAGGTCACTTCATTGTTGCCAGCATTCGTCACATTCGTTTTGTCAATGTCGCGGAGGAATTTGTGGGCGGACGTGTGGGCGAGAGCTTGGGCGTGGAACTTCCCGCAGATCGTCTACGCAGCACCCTCCGATCCCGTGGTCTGGGTGATTCGCAGCTTGCCTAGAACAAAGCCCGACTGGTTCTGAACATGTCGGCAGGGACGTGGGTTGTCACAGATGGTCTACGCATCTGGCATCTCTCAGGTCACCTCGTCGATATGCCATTTGGGCACAGCTCCCCAGCAGGCACGGACGCCACCTACGAGGAACTCATCCCCTGTAGGAAGCAATCCTGGGCTTCCGAAAGAACCATTGAGCTACCGGTTCTCCTTTGGACTGGATTCAGCATGATTCAAGGCCGACACGCTTGAACGCGACATGGGCGATCCGCGATAATCCTGGCAAATCAGACGTCAATAGGTGCGCGAAAGGACGCGCGCGACCTCTCATGAGAATGCCGCCCAGCCTCACTGCAAATTTTAGTGCACGAATTTTTGGTGATACCTTGTGCGACCGCGTCAGTGCAGCCGCAACAACAATCTATGGTTTTAACGATGACAACGTCCCGCCACGCCGGATGCTGCGGATGTGCGGAAAGACGAACGATGAGTGTTGATATCAATCAGATCATCGATATGATTAACCCACCCGAAGCAAATCGGTTTTGTCGCCGTGATCGCGGAATGAGATCCTGTCAACGCGATTCCGCTGATGATCGCTGCCGACGACCCCGCGCGTGAAACTTGGCGGCGGGTACGCCCTCAGGCACTGGAAGACCGCTGGGATCTGCTCGACCGTTTGTGCCCAGAGGCCTTCGCCATCAGAAGGAGTCAAAGGTGCGTGATTGGCTGGCGTCATAAGACCTGAAGCGATCGCAGGTGCTCAAGGAAAGTTCGTCATCAGCTCCGCTGAACCCGGGGCGAGGTCGCTCGTCAGCTGGTTGGACGACGTCGCGGGTGGCCACGACATCGCCACGGGAATCCATGGTCTCGCGAACAGCTGACAAGATGCTGCTCGCTTGGACTACAGCGATGAAACAATCCCACCCTGTCTCGCTGCGCACGCGGCGGCCTGCGCGTACCTCAGGTCGGGTGCCCTGCTTGAGCCGTGATCTCAAGCCGCGGCAGATCCGGCCCGCGTCGCACTCCCTCGATGGTTCCATCTGTCTGCGACTGCGATCATCAGGTCTGGAACAACCTCGGATGACATGGCTCATACTCCCGCTGTGCGAGGACGTGGGCAATCTTGCCCATCCGACCCTCTTCCCATCGTTTTGCGAAGTGGACTTCAGCGCAGGCGTGGACGCGGTTCGTGAACTGCGTTCAGAAGCACTGTCGTACCCGAACCTCGGTGGGATCATAGCGGATGTTCCTCGCTGGTCTACCCGCGAGGGGCGATGAAGATGCAGTGAAGGGCGGCCCTGGGAGCAATCGCCTAACTGCAGCCACATTACCGCGAAGGCCAGCCAGTCCATTCGAACACCAGCGACCCTAGATCGGTTCCGCTCTGCATGATCTGGTGCAGCCTTGAAGGGCGCGCGGCCATAGAAGGTCACAAGGCGGTAAATGATCATGATCGGCAATGCGGTGATCGACCGCCGACCTGACCACCTGCAAACCACCGGTGAGCGCGGCCTCGACAGGACCAGCCACCACCGGGGAGGGCACAGCGGGCAAAGGTTCGATGCCAGTAGGTATCCAGAGGGTTACAAGTTCAGCGACCCCCGCGGCGCGGCAGAAGCCGCGGGCCTTTCCAACGAACCAATGTTCATGAGCATGTTCCCTACAGAACTACCGGGATGCGCTGGGGAGCTGTTGACAGCCCGCGGGGCGCGGATAGACCTGCTTCACGTGGGTTCGATCGCTGACCAAATAAACTTTCGGACCTTCAGGATGGTGAATAATACAAGAACGACGACTGCGACGCCGGCGACGATCACGCCATAAGGCGGCAATACAGACGAGAACAGAAGGGTAAAACGGTGACGAGCATTGCGAAATCGTCCACGAGGAACTGAAATCACTGAGGTCACAGTTAACCGCAGCTGTACCATCTTCTGCTTGGTGAGGAAGCGCAGGTTGAGTACATGGGCCCAATTCAGGTGCGGACCAGGTGACAATCGGAAGCGGCGACCTGAGCAGGAATCGAGTCTCCGGGCTTGACTTCTCTTTGCTGAAAGCGACCAGAGGAACAGCGCCGCCAACCCATTGCGGCTGCGGCGGCTAATGGCAATCCAGATTGGGTTGGCCTGCTTGACGGCTGCGACGATATCGGAGAGTTCAAGGGAACCCATCAAGATGATGGCCGCGAGCGCAAGAGCTGCGAAGGTGATCATCGTCTTAGGGGCGAAACGTTGCAAATTCGCCAGTTGGACGGACTCACCGGGGTATCGGCAGCGACCTACTGCGGAGCCGAGTCGCTGCGTCGAAGGCTTGCAGCGCCTCCGAAGGTAGGACTGACCTTTTGCAGTACCGGCGCGCAGCCGACCAAAGCTTCTTCGGAGAATTTCGTCGCGCCGAGGCCCAGCGCCCGGTCCTTTCGACATAGATCGCAAGCAGGGGTGAGCATCTGGGCAACATCGATGCGGTTGATCGTTCATTGCCTCGCCCTGTCCGGTGGATCAGCCACGCCTGGGGCTCATCCACAACCCGGGAAGAAGGGGCGATGTGACGTGACTGATGCGTAGGGGTGCGCGAGACCAACTGCTTCCAGGCCTCGTCAAGGGATCTCATCGGTGGTGCATCTGCCTCAGCGAATCCTTCAAAGATGCAGTTGGTGCGGAAGCCTGCGCGCAACAAGCTGATCATGATGGGAGTCGCCCGCCTGTGACCCCATGGGTTCAGGCGGATGGACGCCCGCGCGCTTTGCAGGCGGGTGGTCAGCATGGAACGCTCAGCAGCAGCCTTTACGGAGGAGACCCGGGAAGGCCGCGAAGACGGACGTTATTCCACACTTCAAAAGTGTCCCCGGTCATTTCCGCCCCGATTGAGCATCGTGATCGTAGGGCTGTAGATATCCCACCTGGTGGTGGCGATTGCCGTCAACGGGGACGACGCGGATCGTGTATTCAACCGAATCGGATGCGTGGGTTCGTCAAATGGCCCGTGTTGTTCTGTTTCGGTGACCAGCCATGTTTCCAGGTTAGCCCCGCAGGAAGAAAATCAGTACGAATGATGCGTTGGTGTGATTCCGAATCGAGGAAGTGCGCGGACGATCACCCGCCGAAGCGCTACGGTCCTAAGTCCCAAGACCATGCCAGGGCCGATCGAAAATGCATTGAAACACGGAGAATACCGCCGAGGGAAGCGTGGGCTGGCCGCGCAAAACTAAAGCCAATGACGATGATGACGGCGACGCCCATTACGACCAGCAGATCGTGCGCGTAGCTCGGCCTCGCCTGCCGCAGTGAGAAAGAGTGCAATGAGCGCGAGTGGCAGCCAGAGATTGATTGCAATGCTTGCAGGCCCATTTGCCCGTTTTCTGGACAAATTGACGCTTAGCGGGGCGGTTGCGTTTCAGGAGGTTGGCGCGGAGAAGCGGTTGCGTACGGGCGACACCTGCGATCACGCTTGTTGTCGGTACTTCGATTGCTGTGGAACCGCGGCGGAAGGCAGCATGCCGATCACTGCGATCGGGGTGATAAGATGGTCAATCCCTCGATAGCCAGAGACAAAGGCATAACGGCAGATCGCGGGCGGCTTGTCACGCGGCAGGACGTCTTCAGCAGCACCTTCCAGACGGTGAGGCGAGCGAAACCCAACCCCACGCCAAGGCGATGCGAGGCGAAAATGGCGCGTAGGTCGGGCGACGGCGGCGACGGTAATAGACGATCGGCGAAAAAGACCGCCTCGGGAATTCTTGACACAGCGTACGGGCGTGATCCAGGTGCTTTCTTCAGCCTGCTCGGACGCGGACGCAGGGGCTGCGGGCATCAGTGGCCTCAGGCTGATGATCAGTTCCTCAGATTCTCCGCCGTTGACATCCTATCATCTTCTAAGACCGGTAGGGTGACTTGTCTTTGTACAATGCGCTTTCTTAAGTGAACGGTGCCCAGAGTTTAAGGAAATGCATGCTTGCTGCCGTCTGGTCAATGCCTCCAGGTCCTGGATACCTTCATCTAACTGGTTCAGGACCCCGAAGCCTGCTGGTCTAACTATGGGACCGTGGGTTTTATGGGAACGATACTCATCCTCCATCGAATCCAGTGTTCTCTTCCAGTCCTTCCAGCGAATCTCTGCTATTCACTGGGTTTGCCTCCACGATCGGCGGGCTACACCTGCCAACTGATCATCATGAACATTGTTGCGGCCTTCATCGGCACAGATCAGTTACTTCCTCAACAAAGTGGGGACGCAAGTTCTTCAAGCCGGATGCTCGAATCTTGAGGCCGAGCGCGGAAAAAGGCCGAGCGATACTTCCGTGACTACGGCGGGCGTTCTGGTCATTGGTCGTTTCATCCCTTCGTTCGTACCTTCATTCCGCTTGCAGCGGGAATGGCACGCTACCCTACGTGAAGTTCTTGGTCTGCCTCGGTGCCCTGATCTGGGGCGCAGGTTCATCCTCGTTGGCTCGCTGGGTAATGTTCACCGTGCGACAACCTGGCCAATCTTGGGTGTCATCATTCTCGTCTCGGTTGCCGTAGTCGGTAGGATCGACGGAAGAAGCGTTCAGGTAACATGCAAAACCGGTGAAACTGAAGCCTCGCGCAGGAGGAGGCACGCCGGGTGAGCAAGCTGCAGACGCATTCCTGGGGCCCTTACAGGACTTTCACGGAAACCAGGCTCCGGCAGTTGCCCGGAAACGCGAAACAGCTTCCCTGACTTCTCCGCCGCTGCTGGTAAGCGGTGCGTGAAGGAAAGGCCGATTGGAAAAGTCGTTCCGATCGAAAATTCCATCGAGGCGGTCAACGCGACGCTCGTACACTGTAAACTACCACAGCTCGTCATTCGCGCGGAAATGTTGGTTCCATTACTTTCCGCCAGCTTATCGCCCTGGACGCGCGGAAAGACATTCGGAAGATCGGGACGCACCCGCACGTGGGCACAGTGTCGAAACTGGGCCGAGAAACCATTCCAGGTAAATCCACGTTACGCTTCCCCAACTGCCGCAGCAGCTGAGACTTTAGGTGCAAACGAGGGCGTTTGTGCTGATCTTGTGCAATACGACCTCGTTGAGCACTGACGGAATCATCTTCTGGATGTTGCGGATAGTCAGGTGCCATTACGCATTTCTGATCTGCGTGAGAGAATGTGCGATTGAAGGCTCCTTGACTGCGCCGACAGGGTTTGACAGACAACGATTCAGGCCGCCGGTGAACCAGTCGCTCATGCGTCTCCTCGAGCAGTTCTCGGTGCACGACGTGGACCTGTCGCAGATCGATCACTTGACGGTGGCCTGGGTGCCTACACTTCTCGATCGACATGGTTGGACATTACTCAGAGCACATTCCATAGGCTGCTTTACGAGGCCTAACCTGTTTGGACGGCTTCGCGGGATTCCTACCCCAGCTCAACGGTCAATAACGGATGTTCCTCAAGATGACGGGGATTACCCGTCATTGCGCGGACGTGGGTTCGTGAACTGTTGCCGGGTTCGCAGGACTGAACTGACGGTTGTAAGGCCGGTTGGCGCGGGGCGTCAGCCGGCCTCACACTGATCAAGCAAAGGTACGCATTGCGCCTGCTTTGCGCATGGGGTGGGCCAGGCCTCGGCATGACCCGTGCGGGGCCTCAGGAATCTGGGTGCGTTACTGTGGGCGCTTCAAATGCATAGGGACAGCTTTCGCTGGGTCCTTACGATGCCCGCGAGGTTGAACCCCACTCACTGGACGGACTAGACCGTACGCGTCTGCCTATTCCGCCACTCGCGCGCCGGCCAGAAACTTTGGGAATGAGAAACGATAAGTCAAAACTGAATGATGAAAGGCGGCGGCATCACCGAGACGCACTGAGACAAACCTCGCGCAGCTGGTCGCCAGCTGCGCAGGTGGCTTCTTCTATTCTATTCTTCGCGAGAAGCGCTGGACGAAACTTTTACAGGTAGATACAGGTATTTTCTTACATACCGCAGAGGGTCTCAGTCGATCTGGATTGCTGAAAGCTCGACAAAGTTGGGGTTGTCACCCTGGGTAATAGGACCGAATTCTCCGGGCGGTAAGCAGTAGAAGATATATGACGGTCGCATGTACCGAATTCTTCCATGACCGCGAAGCTCATGGTCAGCCATCTGGGTATCTGTCGTGATATATCCTCGGATCGATGGTACCGCTATGGACAGGCCGCTGCCGGAATAGCAGGGCAATCCGTGGGGCATCAATTTGGGTTTGCCTGTTGTACCCCACCTACTGCACACACTGCTATGGCTAATCGGCGGTGAATGGGCGAATGCCAGGTGATGGGGAGATCTGGCTCTGCCCGCTCCGGATGATGCGTGTGCCAGTTCGCTTGCTGACTCATGGATCATTAACCAGTACTCAGGCATTCATGAGTTTCAATCATGAGAGCAACCCAACGTTCGATTTGCTCTTGGTGCTTGACGGGTCGATCGCGATAGTCGAAGCGAAGGTTTCAACGTTGAAGCGCATGGTGTCGACGGTCAGAATGTAGCCGTTTGTTTGCCGGATCGACCTTGGGAGTGGCATCAATGCCAGCGTCTTAAAGCGCTTCAAAGATGAGGAAACCGTTGAATCAGTTCATTGCGGTCCATGTGCGTGGGTTTAGCGTTTTCATATTTTAACGAGCTGGATTGAAAGGGCTGGATGCGAGTGCGTGCCGGGTTGGTCGCTGCAAAGTCTCAGAATTTTGGCCGGGCGAAACATTAACCGGTTGAGCAGGATTTCTGTTGATGCGCTAATTTGGTAGCTGTCCGATCAGATGGCCGCGTTATTGGATGATTAGGCGGCAATATACTGAGCAGCATCGCCGACTACCTCACAGTTGGTGATGAAATTTATGTTGCCACATATTGCTTTCGATTAATCTCGACAATGACTCTTCTTAATGGAGGCGAAGGTTATGAATACAAATCTCAAACTGGCACGTATCGGTCAATGCCTCCCTATTTTAGCAGTCAGCTAACGAGCTGTAGCAGTGGAACAGATAACTTCAGAAGCTCGTATTAAAACGAATGCAACTGTGATCTGGTTGGGATCAACATTGCTAACCCTGAAACGAGCCCGCAACGTACGCGTTATTGCAGGCATTCAATTCTACGAATGAAGGAAAATACAGGGTCCGGTTTCAAGCTGCTGATACCAGTCGCACCTTAAGAACTTAAAGCTGCACTTCAGATTGGCACGCTTGCAGGTGTTCTGGGTAAGATGGTGCTCAAGTTCGCGAGTTTGCCGATTCAGGGCGCATTGCTTGATTTAGACTGGCTACAAATAAAATCCTGAAATTCATGAATACGGCTTTGGCTGGTACTGGGATGCCTTCAAGGGAAGAGATGGAGTCAGTTTGGATTACCAATATCAAAGCAATGTTCAGGGCATCTTCTATAACGAGGCTGTTCGATAAGGCGGGGATTTGCTATCCGACGGATGCGACAACTTTTGATGACTTTATGAATATGGTGAGCGCACTAAAGTCAAGTGGCGTTACTCCTCTCTCCGATTGGGTCAAAGAATGGTTCTTTTCACGCAGTGTGAAATTCAACCTTTGGTCGACTCAGGAAATGGATGGTCCGGAGAACATCGGCTCGATCATGTGGAAATGCCAAATTTGCGTCGAAGTGATGTGTCGCTGGAGCCTTCGATAGGTGCAAAAACTGACGGACGCAGGAGCGTTCCCAGATAATATTTCTACCGCTCAGATACTTTGATGCAGAAGCAGCGGTTCGATGACAGTAAAGCCGCATGTTTGGAAGTGGCGGTGGGATTGCGCGGGTTGGAAAACAAATCCTTGGCGACAAAATTGAAGCTTCTGGTGGGGCCAGGTTTACCGACTGGTAAATACGCAGGATGATGTCAATATGAGGGTTCCGTCAGCGCCAATTGCTGTTAGTGCCGCTGGCGGTAATGACGAAAAAGCGCAGGCAGCGCTGCCTTCTTGAACTTCTACTACTCGAAAGCTGGCCAAAGATCTCTTATGAGAGTCAATGTTCCCTGCTGCGCTGTACGCCGCTTGCGCCAGCTAATTGACAAATACGCTATGAGCGCAATGGCTGCGGCATTGCACGCTACGAGTCTCCGGCATGTAGCTCACTGACCTTTCCGTTCTCAGCGCTTCAATCGGAGACTATACGATGCACTATTCGGCGTCATGCCAAAGACCTATACCCCTGCGCAGAAAGCGCGCTCAGAAAAGTTGGATCCAGGCTGTCCGAAAGTTCGAAGTAACTCCAGCCTGGCGAACGAGCGCGGAAACCTCAAAAATCAAGCCGGATAGTGGGCGCGCGCTCTCGGCCAGCAGACCCTGGTTCGTCCAGTATGCCGGTAGGGAGCGTAGGTTCATGCATTGGCTCAGCAGAAAACGGTATAAAGTCGCATTTCTTATTCCGTCGTTGCTTGTCTATACCTTGTTTATCGTCGTCCCGATATTCGTTGGTATCGGGTATAGCTACGAAAGTACACCAGATTGGAAAAAGCAAGTTCAACGGACTGGAGCAACTTCTCAACGTCTGTACACTGACAAGCTGTTCTGGTCTTCTCTACAAACACTCTTGTAATTTTTGTGGTTGCATCGGTCATGCTCCTTGTGCTGTCTTTTGCGCTAGCTGCTTCTTAACAGCAAACTGAAGTTTTCAGATACGTCGAAGGCACTTATCTTCTCTCCAGCAATTATTGCGCCGATCATTGTTGGAATTATTTGGGTGTACATCCTTGACCCGAAGATTGGTCTGATAAATAGTCTGCTGCGCGTAGCGGGACCCTGATAACTTCCGGCATCAATGGATCGGTGGAACAGTACTGACTCCATATTCCACGGCGATTATCTTTTTGCATGGCAACAGCTTGGGTGTTGACGACTATTTTTATCGCCGGATTGAAAATGATCCCGGAAGAAATTATTGGAAGCGGCTCGTGTAGATGGCGCGAGCGCTTGGAAGCGAGGCGATATGTATCACGATTCCAATGATGCGTTCGACGATCTCAACTGTCGTCGTCCTGATCATTACCGGGATCTTTAAGATCTTTGAAATCGTTCAGCAAACAACGGGTGGTGGGCCAAACCACTTGTCTGAAACGCTTGTGACTTATGCCTATTCGGTAACGTTCCAAAACGGGCCAGTACGGCTTATGGCATGTCGATCGCGACCGTTACGTTCGTAATTTCTCTTGGTATTACGGGTATTTACATATGTTGCTTTCGCGCGATGGAGGTGAAAACTAATGACAAAAGCAAAACCCGGATTGTGCTCTATGTATTGATGGCACTGACTACCGTAATTGTTGTTCTTCCTTTCGCATGGATGCTCTGATGTCCTTCAAGACTAATGGAGGAATCATGTCTCCTCTCTCTCTCTTGCCCAAAGGGGTGAGCTGGGATAACTACATAAACGCGTTGAAAACACTGAATTATCCGCGGTTGTACGCGAATACGTTTGTAGTCTGCGTTGTAAGCATTGCAATCGAGCTGAGCATTACCTTTCTAAGCTCCTTGTGCTGCGCTGATTTTCCTTCCGGCACCCACAGTTTGTGCGCCTCCTATATGTGTTTCTGATTGCGGGATTGGCAGTTTCGCCCTTCATACCTTTTCCTGTATACTGATCAATTTAATGTTTGGTTTGAAAGAGCAATGGGCTCTTGTTATGCCGTATGTTGCATCGTCTATTTCGTTTTAACATTGCTGTTTGTTAACTATCTAAGGGCTCTACCGAGTGAAATTGACGAAAGCAGCAATCATCGATAGCTGCTCAATTTGGGATCTTCTATTTCGAATCGTTGTGCCGATGGCGAAACCAGTAATCGCAACAGTGGTCATATTCAATGTTCTTTTATATATGGAACGAATATCCCTTTGCTTCAGTGATAACTTAGAGAGCAAATGACTACACGCTTATGCATGGGAGCGTCGTTCTTTAAAGGGAACATGCACCGTTGATTATGGGGGCATTGTCGCTTCAAGCGTGATGATCATTATTCCTGAGCTGATTTTCTATGGGATCTTCCAAAAGAAAATTGTTGGAGGAATGGTTGCAGGAGGAGCGGTCAAAGGGTAGCTGTGCTGCGGTTATCAGTAGAGATTTATTCCGGACATTTGTCTGGTGAAAATGGAAATAGGAATAGTCATAGGAGACAAAAATGGTTCAAGTTACGGGTTTGCTTTGGCGATCTCTACCACTGCAAAGCATACGAAATGGACTGTCTCGCAAGTTGGGATAACGAGGGAAGAATCAAGACTACTGGAAATTCCGCTGAGAGTCCTATTTCCTTGAAGTTAGGGTCCCGGTTGCATTACGCATGTTGGATGACGTCATGTGCCGTAGTGTTGTTGCTCCCTCTATTCTCGACCCGGGCAGAACGCATCTACCGCCCCAGTAGTGGAGATACACCCCGGCACTCGGGTTATTTGGGATGACTACGATCCGTACACTACAGGAAAGTGCTTATCAAGATCACATGGGATGGACAAAGATACGCTGAGTGTTCTTGCACCTTTTCGGGATCTGCATTGGAAATAGTTATCCGGGAAACTTCACTACTTCCCGTTCAACGTCTCGCTCAAAACCTGAGGAAGCTGGCCCGGTATGGTGCTCCGTGCTCTGTTTCGTGCTACTTTCCGATGCCGTTTAATAAGAAAGTATTGAAATTGTAGATGAACGAGCTTCCATCTGTCCTCTATTTCAATATCGACTACGATGTACTCGAACCCCTTCCCTGAAGATACTGCGCATATTTCACGCATCTTGGCACAGAGAATCCGTGATAGCGGGTGGGGGACCGACCTGCAAGTCAACTCGCCTGAGGTCAACAATGTGTCGAATCTCAGCGGGAAGGAAACTACACGTCCTTGACGTCCATGGGTCCGTGGACACTATGTCGGCTGCAAACTGACCGTAAAAACATTTCAAGGAAGTTGGTGGGAGAAGGAAACGACATGTTCTTCATCGACGGTGAAGAACTCCAAGCCTAAATGGAACAGGTACTGAGGACTACTTCAACCATGCGTGGGATGCGGCGTAATGCATTCCCGTTCTTTGAACCATTGTGCATGAAGGTGATACTGATGGTTTCATGTCTCGTCCTAGAGTGGCATATCTGTGACCTAGTTTCGTTTTGAAAAGAGCCTGAGGGTGAACAATCGACATGGACACGCTATCATCTTGCCGATGACTGGAGTTCAACAGCGTATTGGTATGCGGTTCTCCCCGACGGTTACTCCACTAACAATAGCCAGTGTTGAAGACCGCCTTCCTGTTGTCAGTCGGGTACTCCAGAGCGTGAAAATCCGAAGGTTAGCCTGTCCGCAGAACAGCGTGCTGCTCGTGAGACATATGAGGCGCGGTGGGATGAGTACAAACCTCGTCGGGAGGCGCAGTTCACGCTATTAAAGAAGACAAAAGCACGTCGTGAATCGGCTCTAAAGATACTGCATTTGCGGCGCAACTGTCGAGGAGCCTTTGAACAGCAGGAAAATGAGAGCACAGGGTTTGAGTATATTGATGAGGCAATCAGACAGAGCGACAGATGTTGCTGCAGGCTAATCGGTTTATCGCCTCCTCACGCGTCTATGGTCGCAGAATCAAAGTAGTACGTCCAGCGTTACCACCGCCTTCATGCCCAGGTGCGGTCGATCAATGGCAACGGACTGGATTTTCTTCCGAGGGCGAGGCTACCACTTTTTCTATCAATTCAATCCCGTACGAGCCGTTCTGGTCGCGCACATGCACTAGCCATGCTGTCAGCCATGCAGTCTGGTCCATTGGAAGCATCTTCCAATTGCGTTGGCACCTACTGAAGAATACAGTGTCGTCCACGCGGTAGCTGCTTTTCAGGAAAGCGCGATTGAAAAGATGAGCGCCTGTATCATCTATACGGGTACGTCGAGACACACGGAACGGATTCAATCAAACGCAATGCGTTGCCTGGACCTGACGATGGAATTAACTTCGTGAAATATGAAGAGTGATCCTGTTCTTTGTGCTCCTCAGGAAGTGCCTACCGAAAGCTTTTCCGCGATCAAAAAGTGTTTGACACGAGGGAAAGTATTTCCTTGTCTGCGGTGCTCAGGAAAGAGGTAGTCCGTTTCACTGGCCTTGCTATACACTTCGCGGATCTTCTTCACTGGGAGTTTATGCAGACGTATTGTTCGAGATCTCGAGGTGAATGTTTTTATGTGGGAGTGCCGGACTTCTTCCCGTTGGGCGATAAGTGGGTGTTTGTCCTGTTCTCCCATGCAGGAGCAGGGAACTGACTTGCATTTACTTCGTCGGCGATTTTTGATGCTCAGCGTGGGCGTTTCTATCCTCAGACGACGGCGAGGGATTCGGCTGGGGTTTGGTTCTAACCACACCGCAGTCTTTCCGCGCTCCGGATAATCCTGCCATCATGGTCGGCTGGGCAAATGGCTGAGGAGTTGGATGCCGACGTGCTGGAAAGACTGTGGGGGCCGACGTGGCGAGGATGGGTGCAGTGTGGCGCATTTGGGGTTCCGCGTGAAAGTCGCTCTGGATGCGAAACTCCATCTGGTGTCCCGACCGATTCGTGAGACTCAGCGCTTCCCTGCGTGAGCGCGGATACGAAAACTGAAATCGAGTTCGCTTCTAATCGTTGGGTCGAGGCTGTGAGTGCAGGTAGGACGGAATCTCATACTGTTACTCGTCCTTTGGAAATTGATGACCTAGATTCACTACCGACCAAGTGTGCGGAGTTGTTGCTGCGAGAGCTAAAGGCGATTTGGGATGATGGTTGAGATGTGACATTGAAGACGCTGAGCTACGGCTCCAGTCCGTGACACTATACCGACTGTGGAGCGCTGTTTCACATAGTCCGTTGTGTCTCATGGGTGAAATCCAAACTTGACGTCAGAGTCTGTGTATGGATGTGTGTTCGAGTCGAGTGTTTGTCGATGGGGAAGAGCCGTCCAGTATCGATGAATGATTTTGCTCCTCTTGAGGACAATGAGATCAGATTCCAAGTTGACGATGGTCAGCTTGTTGTTAAGAACGGTTGGCTACTCCCTTGAAGGCAGTTACCGATCCGCATTAACGCTGGTGCACTGAAATAACGGTTGTGCTGGCTGGAGCTGGAGCAAGTACTGCGCGGCTGCCGCTAGCCAGCGCGCAAGCGAACAGGATGGCAACGATCACCGATGTTGCGCGTTTAGCCAGGGTATCGAAGAATACAGTTCCCGTTATCTCAATAAACGTGGTTACATTTCAGAGAAACACGTCGTGCGATCGCGAGTGCTATCGATGAGCTGCACCATCAACCAAAACCAGATTGCGCGGGCCTGTATACGCGTCGTACGAATCTGAATTTGGTCTTGTAATTTCAAACGTTGAACACCCGTTCTTTGCCGCGGATGACGGGTCGAATTGAGACGGTCGATTTCCCGTGGATACAAAATGATTCTTGTAATACCTGTGCATTCCAACACGCAAGGAGCGTCAGTAGCATCGATATGCTTACTGCGGAATACAGGTCGATGGGATCATCATCGGTCTCGCACTCGATTGATATACTATTCCGAGTTGCTGCACCCGTGGTTGCGCTGGATAGATATCTTGCGGACGATATACCGGTGGCTTGCATCAGACCATGCTGAAGGCGGACAGGTTGCTGCGCAAGCCTTCATTGATCGACATTGTCCTGCTAAAGTAGCGCAGCTGTAGCTTCAGGACGTGTGAGGACTCCTTCAAATCTCTGGGCATGAAGCCTTCTCAAATGCAATGAGGCTAAATGGCATCACCTGTATCACACATGAGCTCCAGCTCAATCCAGTTTCAATATTTGACGTACATTGAGACTGTCAGCGGAAGTCCTGGATGAATATCCGGGGTTGACGGCATGTTTGACACGCAGACCTGGTCGCCTGTGGCTGTTCAGCAGGAGGTCCTTCGGAGGGGATGGGTGTTCCGGAAGATGTGTTTGTTTATGGGTACGACGGTACGTACTTGGCGAGCTGTTTTTCCCGCAGCTTTCAGTATCGCTGAAGATTTTTCTGCGCTTGCAGAAAGTTGTAAGATGTTGCTTCATGCAGATGGGAGGGTGAATTAGAGCAGCTTCAGTATGTCCTCTTGCAAAAAGGCTAGACGACAAAGAATGCCTGTAGGCCTGGAAATGTTGTCTGATGAATATGCTGCTTTTTGCGGCTTGACCTGTCAGACTTATACACTGCATGTCCCAACGATGGCGACATTCACTGGAGGATGAGCACAGTGACAATCCATTCATTATCGGAGCCCTACGCCTCGCATCCCGCACCGGAACTGCAGAGAGGACTATACAAACTTCTCGCACAGCAGCCACCGTGGATCAGTGACCTCGAAAATGCCCTATCCCGGACAGATCGCGCCACGGACGAACTTCTTGCCAGCCTACTCGCCGCGAACTGGGATTTCAACACCATCACCGCCATCCCGGCACCGATGCAAAACGTCAGCAAAGACTGCCACCTTCGGCTTGGCCTCGCCGAGATAGGGACGGTCGCGAGGGCTGCACTGGCTTTCACCCGCCAGCTGCGCGAGGACCTGGGCAAGTTATGTGTGAGCATGCTGATCGTCGTGGTGACGCGCATTTAGTGCACTCAGCACCTCCGGACCGCGGAGGGACGCGTTCAGGCGATCTCTGGAAGTTCTACGCGAATGGGACTGGTACGGTGCGAAGCTCGTGATTGAGCATTGCGACCGCTTTATCACCGAGCAAAAACCGGAAAAGGGATTCCTCTCGATCGACGAAGAAATCCAGATCGCCGCCGAGTTTTGGTCGGTGTCCTGATTAACTGGGGACGCTCGGTTCTGGAAGAACGCAGTGCCGATGCTGCCTACGATCACATTGTTGCGGCCGGGAAGCGCGGGGTTCTAGATGGCGTCATCTTCTCTGGAGCAGGTCCGGAAGAAACTCAGTACGGCTATGCCTGGATTGATGGGCACCTGCCCGGCCAGACCGATGAACCGGCATCGCTCATGAGTAATGCAGAAATTAAGCGCTGCGCACGGGCCGCAATCGAGGGGCGGGTGCAACTATTTGGGTGCGAGATGTGCGTGCCCAAGGACGCGACCTTGGAGGAGCGCCTCGCGATGCTGACCCATGTCTACAAGGCGTGCGAGCTTCACTCAAAACAGTGCTTGCGTGAGCGCTCGTTGAATTATCGGCCCTGGGTATCCGCCCGAAATATCCTCAGATATCCAACCGGGTATTCCCCGGAGTATCCTCGCGGAGAAAGTCGCGTCAATGTGGGCATAGCGCACATTTCACGCCCACCTTCGAGCTATGACGCACTTTATCCGATGGAGAGGTCCTCAAAGCGAAAACGACGTTCGTTCTGCTTTGGGCTGAAGTCGCAGCCGCTGCCTCGCGCTGAAGTCCAGCCGCGCAGCCATGCTCTACTCCACGGTGACGGACTTGGCGAGGTTTCGAGGCTGATCAACATCCAGCCCTTCACCGCCGCAAGCTCCCGCAAAAATCTGCAGCGGAACAATTGTCCGCAGCGGCGCATGTGGCGTCTGGAACGGGAGGAACGCGGAAGACAACTTCAGCGAACTCGTCAACCGATGCGTCGCCTTCCTCTGCGATGACAATGGTCCTGGCTCGCGCGCGGACCTCTTGGATGTTCGTACAAGACCTTCGCGCATGCAGCTCCGCGGCGCGAGGTTGGGCACAATGACGACGACCGGCTGGCCTATCCACCCAGGGCGATCGGTCCGTGCTTGAGCTCGCCGGCCGCAAAACCCTCTGCGTGGATGTAGCAGATCCGCGAAAGTTTGAGTCGCCCTCAAGTGCGACGTATTCCACGCGCCGCGAGTCGATCACCTCTCAGGTCGCATCCTTCATGGCTACGTGCGAATTGGCGAGCGCTCTCCCGCTATCCAAAACCTTCTGAATCTGCTCGGGCGCGCCAGTTTCTCCAGGCGAGTCAGCGATTTCGTACGGCAGTACTGCTGCGAACCTGTCGCGGTTACAGATCATGTTGACGTAGCACGCTGTCACCTGCGATGTGAAAGCCCTCGCTGAGAGCAACTCGCACAATTTCAGGGCCCAGGCATGTGGAGGGATGACAGCGCTCGACAATGAATACGCAAGCGAAGATAGTCGAACCGGGAGGCGTTGACGATCGCGTGACGACCTGCGCCCGTTCGCGCGACGTGAGCGGATTGCCTGGATCCGTATCCGCTCGTTTTCGCGTCAACTCTGACTCGCGAGCAACCGGCTTTCTCGCCAACGACCGGGTCTCGGTAGCGGAATTCGCGCATGAGTCCGACCTCGAGACGGGGATGCGGCACCGAATAGCCCAGTCAGCGTAACGTGCCGGACCCGCGCATAGTAAGTGCGGTTCCGCAGCCAATCCTTGCATGATCTTGTCGATCCCGCGCAGGACGTGTTCCGAGGATGCGGATCTCGTCCAAAGCAGTATAACGTGCGAGTCCATGCGATCGGCAAAGGTATCAGCCACGCCTCGAGGCTGTTCGTGGATTTCCTTCTCCGCGAAGGTCGGCCATCCGCCCTTGATCGCGCGATCCGCCGAAAAATCGACTCGTATTCCTTCAGGGGACGGGTGCCCATCCGCACCGATGACCGTTACAGCGGAAGCGCTCACGACGCAAGTTGATCTTGGCCCGATTTTCCACCGCACTGATTCATAGTGCTCGATGAAGGCAAGGACATCCGAGCCGAGAAGTTCTCTCCTTCACGAGGGCCAATAACCAGTGGCGATGGATCTGCGTGCGGAATAATGCTAGAATTCAGTGGACAATGCGAGCAGTGCGAAGGGTCCCCTCGAGGCTCCGGCGGTTTACCTCGCGCATGGCGACGACCAAATCGGCGTGCGACGGCCCGTCCGGTGCGGCTCAGCCCTGCAACCTCTTCCGTGCACGAGGCGCATCCGCCTGATCGTAGGCGCGCAAGCAGTGCGATCAACTACCCTCGTCAGTTTCCGAGGCAGAGCCGCGCCTTGTGCGCGCGGTCGGGTGCGCAGCGGTCAGTCCGCGTTTTCGAAGGATTCCATTGCGGACAGCGTACGGGCGCCCATCCGGGCTTGTGACGCGGGTGAGGCGCTTTGCAGGCATGAGTCGCGTGGAGTTGCCCAACGTGTGTCCGACTCCAGCGAGCGTCGGCGGGCACAGCATCCCGGCTGCACGGCCTCCGCGCAGGTGGCAACCGGGCTTTCCGACGGCCTCGATGACGATTTCGAATTTCGCTGGCTGAGGCAATTCCCATGAGTCGCATCCACGTTGGAGTATTCCAGATCTGTGAAAGCCCATCAAGCACCAGACCTGACGGGTGCGCTGAGAGGCTGACGTGCGACGTGTCAAACTAAATTCCACAGGTAGCCTCATTGCAGCACAGGAGTCTTGTCGCCGCTTGCCGGGCAGCTATGTAGCGCCTGTGAATCCTGCCTAGAATGCGCCGTCTTTCCAGTGGAATCGGACCGTCCAAATTCTCTGCAAATCTGCGAAATGCACCGCGCAGGCAAAGGTCCTCGGATGAGGAGGTAAATGCATGTCGATGCGTGCGCGTGAGCACTAAGGAGCTGCGACGCGAGTTTCCCAGTCTCCTCGTGCGGCGTTGGCAGTAGTAGAGGCAGTCTCGACGACGAGGCCGCAGATAGACCTGAGCACTGCTCAGGCAATTGCTGATCGACGCGTATATTTTACCCTGCGAGCATGACCGGCATTGGCGAGCATCTTGGCTCGCGCTGTGTCCGGCAAGCTGGGTGAGCTCGCGGGCGCTTGATTCTGTCTTTCCAAACCTGCGTCCGGCACAGTGCCCTTGAGGCCAGCAATGGTTTCCAGGCATCCGCGCGGCCTGCAGGAGCTAGACGTTTCTTTGGGGTTCAACGCAAATATGCCCGATTCGCCAGACCAGCCAGAGCTCCGCTCAGTGGTTGATGGTTGATGATAGGCCGCCACCGATGCCAACTTCTCCGGAGACATAGATGAAGATGTTCCCTCGGGGACGCCGGGGCGGGAATGGGCGATCATGAAGGCCGCCAAATCGGCCTCGTTCGCAATGAGGGGTGACAGTGGAGGTCGGAGGGGTGGGTGAGCTCGTCGAAGGGATGTTCTTCCAGCCGAGGTTTGGCGCGGTGACCAGGGTGTCGCCAGAGACGAGGCCGGGGAGAGCCGCGCGCTGCCCAGGAATGTCGTGCCTCTTCGCGTCCCTCGCGTAGGAGCCCGCATCTGCCCATGCGGAGCCGGTTTGCTGTTGCCTGCGGATCGGGAGCCAAATCGCCCCCGCGTCTCTGAGCAAGGAAGACGTTGCCGCTGAGGTCGACAAGGTATGCTGAGAACCGAGATATTCGACCTGCAGTCCACAGGGCGATGACCGTTCCCGAGGCGGGGAGAGGACGCTTGTGGGTCGGCCCTCGTCCGCCGGTGGGGAGTTTATCGTCGCTTTCTTCGACGAGGCCGGTGGCGATGAGTTCATCGACCAGACGTGACATCGTTGCGCGAAACCCGGTTTGAGCAGCGATTCCCGCGCGGTTGATTGCGCCGGGATTGGCCAGGATGTGGCGCAATGCCAGCGAGATTGTGTGCACGCAGATTTTGGTTTGTGGCGCCAGAATGTGGGCTTTGCGTACGCGAACGTGTTGGCCATGTTCTGACCTCTATCGCATGATATGGATTATGTTATGAGGCATAACAAAAACGTGCATATTTTGCACAGCTTAAAACCTGGAAGGTCATGCCATGGCGCGTACACACTCGACCTGAAGATCGCTTCTCTTTTCGGCCTGTGGACCGTGGGATGGAACGCGGTTGATCCCTTTGGAACCGGCACCCGAGCCGTCCTCGATCCGTGGGAATACACGGCAAAACTCGCAGAAATCGGCGCTTGGGGCATTACATTCCATGACAATGATGTCTTCGACTTCGATGCCTCGACTCGAGCGCCATGAGCGAGTCATGCGCGTCAAGGAAGTTGCTGACGCAGCCGGACCCGTCATCGAAATGGTGACGACAAATACCTTCACCCACCCGGTGTTTAAAGATGGCGGATTGACGAATAATGACCGTGAGATCCGCCGCTTCGGCCTTCGCAAAGATCTTTCGCGTAACGTCGACCTTGCGGCGGAGCTTGGCGCGACAACCTTCGTCATGTGGGCGGACGCGAAGGCGCAGAATATGACTCTCTATGATCTCAACGCAGCATTCGACCGCTACCGCGAAGGCCTCGATACCGTCGTCGCCTAGCATCAAGTCCTGCGGCTATAACCTCCGCATCGGCCTGGAACCCGGGCCCAATGAACCCCGGGAGCGATATCTTCCTTCCCACCGTCGGTCACGCTTTTGGCCCTGATCGCTCAACTCGACAACGGTGACGTCGTCGGATTGAAACCCGAAACCGGACACGAACAAATGGCCGGCCTGAACTACACGCGCACGCCTTTGGCTCAGGCGCTCTCAACGCCGGAAAACTCTTCCACATCGACCTCAACGGACAATCCGGTCTGAAGTACGACCAGGACAAGGCATTCGGACACGGCGACCTTGCCAGCGCTTTCTTCACCGTCGATCTGCTTGAGAACGGTTTCCCCGGGAGGACCTACTCGCTAAGGGCCTCGTCACTTCGACTACAAGCCCAGCCGAACCGAGGGGCATGGAAGCGCGTGGGAACCGCGCGTGCAAACATGGAGATGTACCTGAGACTGGCCGAAAAGGTCGCGAATTCCGCGCCGATCCGTCAGCAAGAACTCAGCTGGAAGCAGCCTCTGTCGCCGAGCTGGCAACTCCCACGCTCGCACCCGGTGAAAGCATTGACGACTTCCTTGCTGACCGCAGTGCCTTCGAGGATTTTCGACGCCGAAGCAAAGGGCGCCTCGCGAGTACCACTACGTCGAGCTCTACCAGCAGGCCATGCGCCACCTGATCGGCTGAGACCATGGTGAGAGCAGGCCATTCGTCGCTGGAGTCGACCTCCACGCAATCGTGCAAAGTTGTCATCTGCGATCCGGTCAGCGGCAGGATTGCCCGCGAAGGTCGCGCCGCACCCCGAGGGAAGCGAAGTTGCCCCTCAGGCGTGGTGGGATGCTTTCCTCGAGGCGTGCGCGCGGCTGGCGGGTTGGATGACGTGCGTGCGCTGAGCGTGGGCGGCCAGCAACACGGAATGGTCTCGCTTGGACGAGCGTGGCGAGGTCATCCGCCCCGGCGCTTTTGTGGAACGATACCCGAAGCGCCGGTGCGGCTGAGGAACTCACCTGCGAACGAGGCGATGGTGACCGCGAGCGCGGTGCTCGCTGGTGGCGTCGCGCCACGGGCCCTCGTTCCCTGCTGCCTCTTTACGGTCACGAAACTGCGCTGGGTCGCAGACAATGAGCCGGAAAATGCGCGAAAGATTGCGGCAATCTGCCTGCCTCACGACTGGCTGAGCTGGAAAATCCGCGGCGGTATTGCAGCACTGTCGGATTGGAAGATTGTGCACCGACCGCTCCGACGCCTCGGGAACGGGCTACATGGACCGGGCTGATGCGGCCTACAGGCGTGAAAATCTTGGCTCAGGCCCCTGCAGAATCTCTGTGGAAGAAGCAGAGGAAATCATCGTCCCGAAGATCTGCAAGCCCCTTGAGGCCATGCGATGTGGGGATCCAGCGCAAGGATGGGGAGAATCGCACTCGGCCCAGGATGTGGGACAATGCTGGGGCTGCTGCTCGGTGCTGGCCTCGGTGTCGGACAGGCGTTGCCTCGCTGGGAACGTCTGGCGTTGCTGTGCAGTTGTCGCGAAACTCCCGTCGAAGACCCCAGCGGTCAAGTTGCGGGCTTTTGCTGACGCAAGCGGAACTGGCTCCTCGCGTGCACGCCTCAACGCCTCGCGAATCTTCGACGCGGTCGGGGCGATGAGTGGCCTCGGCTATGAGGAACTGGACGAGGCGGCACTATCGGTTCCCGACGCGGGAGGGCTGCGCCCTCGTTCCGTATTTTTGAAGGCGAACGCACGCCGAACCCGCCCGATGCCACTGCCCGATTGAGTGGAATGACGCTCAAGAATTCGACGCGCGCACCCTTGCTCGGGCCGGTGTCGAGGGACTGCTTCTCCACATGCGTTCTCGCGCTCGAATGCGTGCGTGAGCTGGGAGTTTCGATCGAGAAAGTGCTCGTTGTCGGCGGTGGAGCGCGCTCGCGGGCAGTGCAGAGCTTGGCGCCCGAATTCTTTAGGGGTGCCTGCGTTGAATTTCCCGAGGCAGCAGAATACGTCGCCCTGCGCCGCAAGGCAGGCGGGATGTTGAATATTGTGACGTCGCAGGTATCTGACATCCGGATCACTGTGCGAATCAGACGGACGGTTTAGATGTTTGACACAACGATCAACCGCTGGGGACACATAGCGCGAAGTGGGATTTGCTGGCGGCACACCTTGGTGACGATGCGCTATCGCTGTCGGTTGCCGACATGGAGTTCGCGGACCTGCCCGGAAGTGTCAGCGCGATTGAGGATGCGTGTGCGGAGGGGATTTTCGGTTACACGGAGGTCTTCGATGATTTCCGCGAGGCAGCAGCCCGCTGGCAGGTGCGCCGCCACGGGTGGGCACTCAATCCAAGGGATGTGCACTTCTTCCCGCGTATCGTCCAATGCGTCCGCCCCTGTGCTCGATCGTCGCCGAGGTCTCTTGGACGTCCACCTCGCGTGATGACCCTGATCCGGCGTACGGGCCGATCAACGAGGTCGTGAGCGCGCCGGGCAGCGAGCTGCGCCGGGTGCCCCTCGACCTGTCGGGTGAGACGCCGCAGATTCTCGAGGAATCCTTCGCCCGTGCGATGGAGGGCGCGGACCTGCGTTCTGGTGTAGCCCACACAACCCAACGGGGCGCGTGTGGAACGAACGTGAAATGGATATGGTCGCCTCCCTTGCACTTGAGGGAGACGTGCTGGTGCTCTCAGACGACATTCACGCCGATTTCCAGCGGCCAGGCAGGAATCGGTACCAGCCGCTCGCGGCCATCGCGCCTCGCCTGTGGGAGTCGGGGCACCTCATTCAGTGCATGTCCCCCGGAAAAACCTTCAATACAGCAGGTTTGGAAGCCTCAGGCGATTGCGGTTCGCGGCAAACTCGGTGAGCGCCTCGAAGAAGCCAAACGCCTCATGGGACCGCACAATCCGAATTTCTTCGCGATTCCGCGACAATCGCCGCGTGGAACCTAGGCGAGGCGTGGGTGGATGAGCTGCGCGCTCGCATCGACGCGAACCTGTGCGTGGCCGTGGACTACCTGCGCCAAGCGCTGCCCCAGGCCCGCGTCGTTGATCCCGACGGCACGTACCTGGTGTGGGTAGATGCCCGCGCGTACCTGGCCTCAGCTTCTTCCCTTAACGAGGCCGTGGTCGCCTCCCGGGTCGCCGTGTCCCCTGGTGAGGACTTCTTGGGCATCTTACGAAGGATTTTTCCGTATCAACGTCGCGCTCCTGAGCGTGACCTGATGCGGGCTCTTGAGCGTTTATGCAAGGCAATCACGGCACTTGCACCGGACTCAGCAGACGCGCACAGTCGCGCGGTCGCAACAACGAGAAAAAGGATTGACGATGTCAATCACCACCCTCGAGAGCAGGGGCTCACCGCACCCATCTCTCCTGGTCGCGGCAATTCCCGCGGTCACGCTGATCGTCCTTCTGGGCGGCGGCTACGTGCGGCGAGCCTCCCGGTGGAGCCGCTGCTTATCGCGTCGTCCGTGGTTGCTGGCATTGTTGCCAGTTGCCTTGGGCTACACGTGGATGAGATCATCGGCGCGATCGCCGAAAAGATCGCGAAGACCATGCCGGCCGTTCTCATTCTGATTGTTGTTGCGCCTTGATCGGTACCTGGATGGCGGGCGGTACGATCCCGATGCTCATCACTACGGCCTCAAAAGATCATTAACCCCGAAGTTCCTGGCTCTTATTGCGCTGGTTGTGACAGCCATTGTGTCCTTGTGTACGGGTACGTCCTGGGGTTCTGCGGGAACGGTTGGCGTCGCCTTCATGGGCGTTGCAGTCGGAATGGATGCGAACCTGCCGATGGTGGCTGGCGCGATCGTGGCGGGTGCTTACTTTGGTGACAAGCCTCTCCGCTGTCGGATACGACCAACATCGCCTCGCTGGCGACGGGTGTCGACCTGTTTACCTACATTCGTCACCTCATGTGGACAACAGTTCCGGCCTTCCTCACCTCCGCAGTCGTGTACCTGATTTTCGGCCTTCAGTCTTCCGGTGGCACTGTGCCCGAGAAAGTGAACACAATCCTGGCGACCCTCGATTCTGCGTTTAATTGGAACCTGTTTCTGCTGGTACCGGTCTTAGTCGTCCTGGTTGGCTCGGTAATGAAGTTCCCAACCGTGCCAGTCATGCTGGTGTCTTGCGCAACCGCCATCTTCTAATGCGGTCGTCTTCCAGGGTGTCTCCTTCGCTAACTCGGTTGTGGCATCCGTGGATGGCTTCACCGTCGATATGGTTGGTAAAGCTGGTTTTCGCTGATTCCGTCATCAAAGATGTGACGCGCCTGTTGGAGCGCGGCGGTATGAACTCCGATGATGAGCGTCCTGCTGATCTGTTTCTGTGCGATTGCCTTCGCGGGCACCGTGTCTGTATCCGGATCGCTGGATGTGTTGATTTCGAGTCTGTTGGCTCCCGTGAAGTCAACCTTCGCATTGATCGCGTCGACGATCGTTACAGGCTTGGCGGTTATCGGCATTACCTCAAATGGTCAGGTATCTCTACCGATCCCGGGTGAAAATGCTGCGTGGCGAGTACATTAAGCGTGGCCTCGACCCGAAGAACCTATCGCGAACCATCGAGGATGCTGCGACCGTGTGGGAGCCGATCTTGCCGTGGACGTCTGCGGGCGCCTATATGGCTGGAACTCTGGGTGTTGCCACTCTGTCCCGTACATGCCGTGGGCACTGAACGATCGCCATCTTCGCTCTGCTCTGGGCAGCAACAGGCATTGGTATTGCCAAGCTGACACCAGAAGAACAGAAGGCGCTCGAAGCAGAGGGCTGAGCATTCAGAAAGACTAGTGGGGGCTCCCGCTTTGGGAGCCCCACTTTAGTGTTGGGAGATCCACCAGTGAGCACCAGAATTTGCAAGTGCATTTTTCGGCGGCTCCGACCCGAGGAAGGGTGATGGATTAAGGCGATGCCGCATGGGCATGTGTTACATCTGCCCACGATACGAACATGCCGCGCGCGACCCGCTTCTGGGCCATAGCATGAAGCTATGTTCCAACGAATGCGTAGCTGACCCACGCGTCAGCTTTTGACCAGACCTACTGATGGCTAGAGATTACTCGCCCGGGTCGTACGTCTTTGCGTTGGAAACTGCCGCAATCGCCGAATCGTGAGCGCAGCGGCTCGACCCTCAGCCATCGCCTCTCCTCACGTCACAAGAATCAAAAAAACGTGAACACAAGGAGAGAAACAATGGGCGCAATTGAAGCAACAGACACTGAATACCAGAACTCTTGGGCATTCGAAACCAAGCAAATCCACGCGGGCTGGGACCGCGATCCCCAAACCGGTGCAACTTCCATCCCGATTCTTCAAACAACCTCATTCTGCCTTTTGACTCCGCGGAACGAGCCGCAGCCCGCTTCGCCCTGCAAGAGCTTGGCCCCATCTACACTCGCCTAGGCAACCCGACCAATGATTACGTCGAGGCCCGAATCGCTGCCCTCGAAGGCGGCGTCGGCGCGCTCCTGACATCCTCAGGCCAGTCCGCAATTACCCTTGCGGGTTCTCAACCTGGCATCCGCGGGGAACAACATTGTTGCTTCGCCTTCCCTCTACGGCGGTTCAACCTCGCTGCTCAACAACACCCTGCGTCGCCTCGGAATCGATGCCCGCTTCGTGAGCGATCCCTACGATGTGGACGAATGGTTGTCTCTGGCCGACGAAAACACCGTTGCCTTCTACGGTGAAACCATCCCCAACCCCAAGGGCGATATCTTCGATATCGAGAAAATTGCGCAGGCCGCGCACTCCGTCGGCGTTCCGCTGATCGTCGACAACACTGTTGCGACCCCCTACCTGACCAGGCCCATCGAGTGGGGCGCCGACATCGTCATCCACTCGGCCACGAAGTACCTGGGCGGCCATGGAACCGCGATCTCGGGCGTGATCGTCGATGCCGGTAACTTCGACTCACGAAGGACCCCAAAGCGTTTCCCCGGTTTCAATGAACCCGAATCCTCCTACGCGGGCCTCGTTTTTCGGACTACGACCTGAGCGCCGAGAAGCTCGGAGCAAACCTCTCCTACATCATTCGCGCACGTGCAATTGGCCTGCGAGATGTCGGCTGTGCACCCTCGCCCTTCAACTCCTTCCCTTATCGAGCAGGGCATTCAGACGCTCTCACTTCGCGTCGAGCGCCACGTTGACAACGCGCTGAAAGTTGCGAAGTTCCTCGAGTCTCACCCGCAGGTCGAGTCCGTTAACTACGCGGGCCTCGAGTCCTCGCCCTACTACGAGCTCCACCAAGTACAACCCGCGCGGTGCCGGCGGCCTGCTCTCCTTCGTCATCAAGGGCGGCCTTGAAGCAGGGAACCCTCATTTGCGACCTCGCTCAAGCTTCTCCCGACCGTTGCCAATATCGGTGACGCGAAGTCCCTGGTCATTCACCCCGCATCCACCACGCACTCCCAACTCAGTGAGTCCCAGCTGCGCGCCGCGGGAATTGAACCTGGAACCGTCCGCCTGTCCATTGGCATTGAGAACGTTAACGACATCATTGCCGACCTTGTCCAAGGATTCGAGGCCGTCGCCCACCTGGCCTGGAAAACTGGCCAGCCCGCGCAATCTCGAGGTAAGTGAGGAAGAGACCATGAGCCGACGTGAACTTGGACCGATCCCCGTCAGCGGTGCGTGGACGCCCTAGTGACCCCGTCGCATTCCGTAAGTTTGCGCACTGGGGCCCCTCCGCCTCGAAAATGGTTCATTCTTGCCGGAAGTGACGCTGGCCTACGAGACCTTGGGCACGCTCAACGAGGACCGATCGAATGCGATCCTCGTGCTGCACGCGCTCACGGGCGACGCCCATCTCGGGGCCGACGGCTCCCGGTCAGGTCACTGCGGGCTGGTGGGAAGAGGCCGTTGGACCGGGTAAACCCTTGGATCCCCGAGCGCTATTTCCTCGTCGTTCCCAACGTTCTCGGTGGCTGTCAGGAAGCACGGGCCCGGCCTCGGCAGCGCCTGACGGGCAGCCGTGGGGTTCGCGTTTCCCCCGTCATTTCAACGCGCGACCAGGTTCAGGCCGAGCGCGGCTTGCGGATTACCTCGGGATTCCCACGTGGAACGACGGTCATCGGTGCCTCCTGGGAGGACACCGCGCGCTCGAGTGGGGAGTGACCTTCCCGCTGCGCTGTGAGCGCTTGGTCGTCGTGGCCTCGGCGGCATGCACGAACGCGGAACGTGCGGCAGGGCGCACACTCAAATCCGCGCCATTGAACTGGACCCCAACTGGCGAGGCGCGGAGACTACTACGACCAGGAAGAAGGCCCCTCACGCGGGACTTAACCTCGCGCGACAAATCGCTCACGCCACCCTACCGCTGCCCCGATGAGCTGGACGCGCGCTTCGGGCGCGCACCTCAGGACCGCGAGGACGTGTTAAGCGGCGGCCGTCTGGCTGTCCAGTCCTACTTGGACTACCACGGGGCAGCTCGTGCGTCGTTTCGACGCGGGTTCCTACGTTTCCCTTTGTGCCGCACGATGCTCAGCTGCGACATCGGTCGCGATCGCGGGGAATTACCGAAGCGTTGCGGCAGATCACCGCGCGAACGCTGGTCATTTCGGTGGACTCGGACCGACTCTTCTTCGCGAAGGAAGGATTCAAGGTCGCCGAGGAATTCCCGGCGCGCAATACGCGTGCCTGTCTTCTCCGCACGGTCATGACGGCTTCCTCATCGAGTGCGACCAGCTCAATCAGATCCTCGAGGATTTCCTGGAAAATCAACCTTCTTTCATTGATTCTTCGGCACTGTAAAGGCGCAATTTTTCTTTCTTATGTGAGGCCTGAGCTAGGCACAGCTCATTCATAGAGTCGACTGGCTCAATTGGATCATCACGATCCTGAAAGGACCTCACATGAAAACGCCAGCTTCGACTCTTGCCCGTTTGTCGGCAGTCGCCGCGGTCGGAGCGCTCGCGCTGAGCGCTTGCTCCTCGACTTCCGGCACCGCAACTTCGGCCTCGTCGGCCGTCAATGCGAAGGCCGCCTCAAGCTCATCGGTTTCCGCGGAATCCGGAACTGTTATTGCTCCCCGACCGCTGCCGAGGCCTTGGCTGCCAACGCGAAAGCCTCCCACGTTGAGGACAGTGCGTGGGATGCTTCTTCAGCTCAGAGCCATTACTTTGAACGGAAGCAGCGCGAGTACCTCAGCATCTGGAGTGAAGGTCGAGGGTTCCACGGTGACGATCACCCAGGCTGGCGTATACAAACTTTCTGGAACGCTCAATGGCCAGGTCAAGGTCGAGGCCGGGACCGATGCCCAGGTCGTCTTGATCCTTGATGGCGCGACAATCACGAACTCTTCGGGTAGCGCCATTAATGTGGTCTCTGCGGATGATGTTGTGCTGTCCTTGAATGGTTTCAAACACTGTCACTGACGGCACGCCTTCGGATACGAATGCTGAGGACAACGCGGCGATTTACTCTGATGCAGATCTCACAATTACGGGTAGCGGGTCACTGACGGTTAATGCCAACTACAACGACGGCATTACCAGCAAGGACGACCTCTACATTCTGTCGGGTAACATCACGGTCACCTCGAAGGACGATGCGCTACGTGGCAGGACTCGCTGAGCGTTGCCGGCGGAAGTATCAAGGTTACTTCAGGAGGGACGGCCTGAAGTCAGACCAAGATAGCGACACCACTAAGGGCTACGTCAATATCACCGGAGGAACCATCGAAATCACCTCGACGGGTGACGGTATCCAGGGTGAAACGGACGTCATTATCACCGGTAGCGATACGACGATCATTGCCGGTGGCGGGGCCTCGTCTGAAAGGACTCCAACAATTCCACCAAGGGAATTAAAGGCCGGTGTCTTCCTCATTGAAGACGGTGGTGAAGTCACGATTGACTCGGTGACGATGGTTTTGCACTCCGATGGTGCAATCCGACTGACCTCGGAACGATCGTTGCATCAACTGCTGACGATGGTATTCACGCTGAGGGGTGCAGCCGTTCTTGACGGTGCGAAGGTCACTGTTGAGCAGTCCAGTGAAGCCCTTGAAGGTGGTTTTGATCACCATCTCCAATGGCGAGGTCAATCTGACCTCCAGTGACGACGGTATCAACGGCTCCGGCTCGACCACTGTTGCAGCAGTTGAAGCGGCAAAGACCGCGAGGCAAGACGACCTCGACAAACAACGGACCAGGTGGCGGTGGTTCCATGCAGGATACCGGTGAGAAGATCCTGATCTCGGGCGGCACTATCACGGTGAATGCCGGCGGTGACGGCATCGACTCCAATGGTTCAGTGGAGATTAGCGGCGGTAACACGATCGTTTACGGCCCCACGGATGGCGGGAACGGTGCGCTGGATTCGAATGGTGAATTCTTGGTCAGCGGTGGAACGCTTCTTGCCATCGGTTCTTCCGGAATGGCTGAATCGCCTTCGACCAACTCTTCACAGGGATGGCTGCAGGCTTCAGCTTCCGGTAACGCGAACTCGACTGTGACCATTAAGGACTCCAGCGGAAAGGTTTTGGCCAACATCAAGGCAGCAAAAAGACCTTCCAGAATATGGTCTTCTCCTCTGCGGATGTGTCGAATGGTCAGAGATACACGGTGAGTGTGGATTCCAATTCGACCTCTGTCACTGCGGGTCAATCGACCGGCAGTCAGGGCGGTCCCGGTGGAGGAGCGCCCGGTGGTCGAGGGAGGGCTCCTGGTGGACAAGGCGGAAACCGTCAGGGCGGCGCTGAGTGAAAGAGTGGGGGATGCGACTTCCGTCGCATCCCCCACTACTCGTTTGTCTGCAGGTTTTTCCGTCTTGTGGGCCACTCCGTGGACCCACCCGCGGACAAAGTGTGTCTGAACGAGAGGCCCGTGAGCGTATATGGCCGGAATCGGTCGAGCAATGACGCACTTTGTCCACGCGCACGTATACCAGGGGCCCAGCTAGAATCTGACGCGACCTTCGAACGCAGCCGAGGACTCGCTTAGATGTAGCCGAGGCGGTCAGCTTGAACGCAGTTGAGTCGGAGGTCTAACGAACTCTGTCGACAGGGCGTAAACCCTGCAGCGGCATAAGTTTTTGATTCAGTCGGGTCAAGCCGATTCTGTAGGGGCTTTGAGCTATCGCTTTTTGGCTTCGACGGTGACGAAAATGCGGGCGCTCGATGACAACCATGACCCATGTCGAGAACAGAACCGGTTGCAGAATCAGGTTGATATTGTCCGGAGAGACAAGATTGTGAACATATAACTTGCGTTTGCATTACCGGATTCAGATGCAATGAAATCGCTTAGACCGTTAAAGAAGAACTGGTAGATCGCCGAAACAGGTGTCATCCATTGGATGACGTATTCGCGCGACTTGGAAGGTTTCTTCACTCACCCTCAAGACGCGGGAAACGTCTAATCGCTGCGCGGTGAGATGTACGACTGGATGAGCGCAGCAGCCAAGATAAAAGTCAGGGTCATGAGAAGAAGGTTCCTCCACGGAACTTACCTCCGGCAGTGGAAATTGTTCCCTCTGCAGCGGCGGAAAGAGCAGGTTGTCCTTCCGCGAAACGTGAAACGATGACGAAACCCGTGACGAATATCGAGAGGAGCGCGGCAATCAACACCATGTTGATCAGAGCGCTCAATGCAAGGTACCAACTGCAGCGCGAAAACAAGTCCGCGACGGTTACGACCGTACACAGCAAAGCCGCAGGCGATAACAAGAAGAAATAGTTGTCACCGTATAGAACGCCGTGAGCATGACACCTCAAACAACGCATGGCTGGGTCAAGTTTCGCACATAGCTCATTCATAGACTCCACTGGCTCAATAGTTACGTCACGCACGAAACAACCTTGAGGAGCATCAAATGACTGCACTCACCACAGCGATGGTTCTGCCGATCATCATTGACCTCTTCGCAATGTTGATCCTGGTTGAGAACCCTCTACTACCCCCGCCACCGACGCGCCGATCTCGTCGTCGCATTCTTTGTCGTCAATATCGGCGTCCTTGCTGTCGCAAGTGTCATGGCAAACTCGACAATCTCCGCGGGACTTGGCCTTGGCCTCTTCGGTGTCTTGTCGATCATCCGACTGCGCTCTGACGAAATCAGCCAGCGCGAAATCGCCTGCTACTTTGCTTCCCTTGCCATTGGCCTGCTCCTTGGCATGAGCACCGCGATCTACTCCTACGCAATGGTCGCTCTGGTCCTAGCTACCCTCGCCATCGGTGACTCGACCTTGATCCTTGGCCGCTCCGGCTCGCAGCAAGTCCAATTCGACCGCGCAATCGCGGACGAGCAAGAACTTCGCCAAGCGCTTGAGGCTCGCATGGGTGTCAAGGTGACCGGAGTCAAGGTCATCAAACTCGACACGGTCAACGATCTCACCTTGGTAGACGTCCGCTACCGAATCCCGGCCAGGCGCTGAGCCACGCAAACGACCACCCCAGCCTCGGCCTCGTGAAAGAACTGGAGGACACCATGACGCACGAACTACACAATCTGACGAACCTGGAGACGAGATCAGCCTCGATGACATGAACGCGCGCGCCGCACTGCTCACACGCGAGTCGATCGCAAGTACGTCGTGCCGACGGATCGCTTGGACGAACTCATCGCGCTCCCATGAACCCCGCGACGCAGGTCCTGGAAATCGGGGAAGATTGAGCAGCGCTATGCCTCGTGCTACTTCGATACTCCCGGGCTGCACTCCTTCATGGACACCGCGCACAAGCGCCGCCGCCGCTACAAAGGTCCGCACGCGCTCTTACCTCGATTCGGGGCTGGCCTTCCTTGAGGTCAAGACTCGAGGCCCGCGCGAGCATACCGTCAAGCGCATGGCCTACGACTTTGCTCAGGCCGGGCGCATGGAACTCAGTCGCGAGGGCAGGCTTTGGGTGGCCCGAAAGGCTCGAGGCCGCTCGGTGCTTTGACGGCGTCGATCGAGTTGATTCTCTGGTCCCCGTGCTCTCTGGAACCTACACGCGGTCGACGCTTCTCATGGCAGATGGTCAGGGGCGCGCGACGATTGACACCGAGCTGCACTGGGACTCGTGGGGTCATGAGCTTCAGGCTCCCCACATTGCGATTATTGAGACCAAGTCTGGCGAGGCTCCGTCTGAGCTGGACCGATTGCTGTGGGCGAATAGGATCCGGCCGTCGCGTATTTCGAAGTATGCGACTGCGATGGCTCTGCTGACGCCGGACTTGCAGACAAACCGGTGGACTCGCGTGATTGATCGTTTTCTTCACGACGAGGCCGACGGTCCAGCAGGCGCTTGCCGCATGAGCCGAGCCGCGGGATTGATCCGCACACAAGCTGTCCCGCGAAGTGTGCGTGATGACCCAGAGGTGCTGCGCGGGACTAGGCTGGGGGGTGTGGAAATTCCACGCCCCAGTTCTGATGCGATCGTGAGGAAAAATGACACTGCCTTCGGAGAAACTTGCTGAGCTTGGCCTTGAACTACCTGAGGTTGCCAAGCCTGTTGCCGCCTATGTCCCCTGCCATTGAGGATCGCGGTGTTGTGCGCACCTCCGGTCAGCTTCCCTTGGAAAATGGCGAGTTGGCATGCATTGGTGCGGTTGGTGAAGATGGTGCGGATCCCGAAGACGCATACGAGGCCGCGCGGATTTGTGCGTTGAACGCAATGGCGGCTGCAGCTGCAATTGCTGGCGGTGTGGATCGTCTGGCCTCGGTAGTTAAGGTGACTGCTTTTTGTCGCATCCTTGCCAAATTTCTATGGGCAGGCTGCTGTGGTCAATGGCGCGTCTGAACTACTGGGTGAGGTTTTTGGCTCTCAGCACGCGCGTTCGGCTGTGGGTGTTGCGGCCTTGCCGCTGAATGCCCTCGGTCGAGGTTGAGGTGGAGTTTGCGCTCCGTTCCGAGTGAGTGGGATCGCTCAGCGCTCTATTTAGCAAGGATTTAAACTGAAATAAAGGTTTGCGTGCGGGCGTTCCTGTGAATACCCGCTGGTAACTAGCTTTATTCAAGGAAGAGGACAAAATGGCGGAGACTTTGCCGAGGCAGCAGCGCCGGGAACTGGACAGCAATTCAAGCTGGTCGATGTGTCGACCACCCCTCTGAGGGCAGTTGCGGTTGCGGTTGTGGTTGTGGCGGCCACGGAAAGAAGGAACAGGCTGCTCCCGCAGCAACTGCACCCGAGTCGCACGGAGGCTGTGGCTGCAGTGGGCACGGACATAAGGCTGAGGCCGCACCTGCCCGTGAATCACACGGCGGTTGTGGTTGTGGCGGACATGGACACGGTGCTCAGGAAGCTCCGAGGCTGAAGCACCTGCTCACGGGGGCTGCGGTTGCGGTGATCACGGCCAGGGAACAGCGCACGTGTATCGCAGGATCCCGCCGTTCGTGAGGACGAACTTGTTATTCATTCCTGCCCTAAGGTTGTTCGCCATGCTCTGCTCTTTGCTGCGATGGATGCAACCTGCCGCTTGAGTGCATCGCTGATTGTCGTTGCTCCGCATCAGCCGGCTCCGCTCTTCAACTACCTGCAGGGAAAGCGAATCGCACTACCGCGTCGAGGACAATCGAGACCGGCCCGGTCGACTGGCGCTACCGCATTACGCGTCTGTCCTAATTTTCTGAGGCTCAATGCCCGCGGGCCCCGCGCTCGCGGGCATTTCTATGTCTGGTGTCCCCGAGTTTTATATCGCCACTTCAATTCCGTTTGACCTCCGCGGACAAAGTGCGTCAGAACGGGGGAAGGATTTGGACTCCTGCCCCCGAAAGTCTGAGGAAACAATGACGCACTTTGTCCGATGCGACAGGAGAACGGAGAACTTGCGAGGGAAGTTGAGCACCAGCAGTTGATTCTCGGGGCCTCTCAGAAGAGAGCTCGTCTGCCGGGGCCACGACGCCCTCGCTCAAGTGCCTCGCTCGGTTCGCCGTCAGCGGCCGGGCAAGTCCTGTCGCTGGCCGAGCCGCCCCGCTGCGTGGCTAAGCCGCGCAGCCGACTGATTTAAGCGATGCCCCGTCAGAATGACCGCGTGTCAGTTTCAAAAGGAGGGGCCGCCCTTTTCAGTTCCTTGCGTGTTAAATATCCAATACCTCGTAGGGTTTTGCTGAAAGCGCGGTTTAGCATTGCTCAGCCAGTACTGCATCACCAACTCCAGCTGTGCAATATCTGGATATACCTCTAGCGTTTTGTCACCTATTAACCAGAACTCTCGCGACCAGGTCTCAGGATGATCCCAGATTCGGTAGCTCCTTTAACCTCATCAGGTAAAAAGCCTGCGGGTTTTGTTGCAACAGCGAGCTGCCCTTTTGCTGTTTCGTAAATTGTATTAATTTGGACACCGCCATCCACCGGGCGTTCAACACGGACTATCTCTCGACCGTAAAACATCACCTTCCTCACGCGAGCCGTTTTCGTAGAGGCGTTAGTTCTATTTTTCCGTAACCTTTTTCAGTGTTATGTCGGTTGGTCAAATAGTCCTGAAAGCGCTTGGACGACGGCCGCTGAAACACTTTCCGCATGCTGCGAAGCTCGTTCAAATAGTTCCATATCCGCTTCTGAGACGTAAATATTCTTTGCTGAGGCATGTTTATAAACATACTCATACTTTTCTCCGTTTGTCGACCCTGCAGAAATGTCACTGGTTCCAATTGTGAGGAGGGTATCGACGGTAGACCTGGATGGCATACATGATGATGGGCGTTAAGGCAGATTGACTGTGAAGATAGAGAAGCCCGAGGTCATATGCACCTGGGGCCTAGAGGGTGCAGCCGAACTACAGACTCATCCGTCGTTGAACGCGATAGCGATTGTTCCGTCAGGGTGGATGGCGGCATGGTCAACGAGGGCTCGCCAGGCTTCGGGCGTGTAGCTGATTGCAGGGTTCTCACTGCGGTATTGGTGGAACGCGGTGATGGCCGCACGCTTAGCTTCGAGTTCGTGTAGTTGTTTTTCGAGGGACTCGACTGCGCTGAGTGGTACTGGTAGTCGGCTTCGAGCCGTGCATGGTCAGCCTCGAAGGCGTCAGGGTCGAAGTCAGTCTTGGCTGCAGAGTGGATGAGGGCGTTGATCTCGTCCACCACTGCCTCGCGTGCGGTAATCGCCTGCGCGAGCTTGGCCTCGAGTGCGTGAAGGTCGCCGAGCTGATCGAGAGCAGCTTCGAGTACCTCGGGGCTGGGTGGTGGTGCGAGCTGGCGGGTGGCCTGCTCGAACGCGGCGATCAGCTCGTCTTCGGTTACGTGCTTGGTTGCGCATGGCTGGTCGCCAGCGGGATCGTATGTTGCGGTTGCACCGCCAGATGCGTCGCTCGTAGCGGCTGCCAGACGTGAAGCGCCATAGCAGTTTGCCTTCGAGCGCACTCAAAGGTTTAGTGTAATTGACATGTTGGAAGAACGGATAGAGCAAGCCCTTAGGCTCGCGATCGATCCACCCGGAGGGCCTAAATACTGCGGCGTTGCGCGACCTGATCAGAGATGACGAGAACACTCAGTGGGATATCGCTACCACTGCCGGTATTTGGGAATCAGCGCACATACGCTGCGCTATTACGAACGCGCAGGGCTGGTGAAAGTAGGACGCGACGCATCCGGCTATCGGCTTTTACGATGCTGCGGCTGTACGGCGTTTGGTTTTTATTACCCGAATGCGGGTCTCTGGAATGTCGATTGCCCAACTTCAGCATTACATCTCCTTGGTTGAACAAGGTGCAGAAACAGTACAGGAGCGTCTTGATTTGATGCTGGAGCATCGCGATATCCTTCGGCAACGAACAGAGGATCTTCAGTTATCGCTGGCAGCTACCGAATTCAAGATAGCAATGTATCAGAAAGGTTCCCGTCCATAATGAGTGATCAGTACGATATTGATTCCGTCGATAACCAGCGACGTCGTGATCTTGGATTGCAGGTTCTCTCCCGTATCGACGGAGACGCTGGTCAGAGTGTTATCGAATCACTTTCCACGTCAAACCCTGCTTTAGGACACCACATCGCCGCATTTGCTTTCGGGGATATTTACGATAGGCCCGGTCTGGATGCACGCAGTCGCCAGCTAGTAACCATTGGCGTATTGACTGCATTAGGCGGATGCGAACCTCAACTTAAAGTTCATGTTGGAGCGGCACTCAATGTCAGGGATTTCGAAGAGGAAATTCAGGAAGCTATCCTGCACGCCTCAGTGTACTGCGGCTTTCCACGAGCACTGAACGCTACTTTCGCAGCACAGGAAGCAATAGACTCACGGCGGAACTACGACAGGTAAGTTGATGCGGCGGTGCTGTATGCATCAATTTCCGTTTCGGTCTAGTTAGCCATCAGCTTGAAAAAGAATTCTGGGTTTCCTGTTGAGTAGTACTGGTACCAGGTGTTGATTGTCTCTGCCGGGTAGACGTCAAGGTATTCCAGTATGGCTTTCGCCCATTCCAGCCCGGCAGCAGAGTTGGCGGTGATGAGGTTCTTGTCCACCCAGACGTTTTTCCCCGTGGTACAGCGCCCTGACCTGAATAATTGTTGGCGAACATGCTCAAGTATACGGGCGAGTTGCTTGTGTGCTCGAAGCGGTTCAGCACGCCTCGGTTCGCCAGTGCAAGCGTTGCTCCGCAGATTGCCGCAACAAGGACACCCTGCCCCAGATACGCCTCTGCTAGATCCAGGATTGGCTGGTGCGATTCATGCTCCCAGGAATCTGCTCCAGGCAACAGCAGAGCAACTGGACGATCGTCCGGGAGCATCTCGAACGATCCGTCCGGTGTAATGGTGAGGTCGCCGAGGGTCTTTACCGGCTTACCATCATGGCTAATGGTGTGGATGCGGTAGTCCTGGCGGCCTTGTTTGAGTTGAGGCTCCATGCTGAGGGCTTGGAGGATGTTGCCAATTTCCCACTCGGCCATACCATCGAGTACGTAGAGGTAGATTTTCTTCATTTTATTTCCAATCGCCTGCTTGAGCCGGACTTGTAGTTTCCCCCTCACCGAGACTACTCCGGTAGAAGGCTGTGCTTTCGGACGAGCAGGTGTATGTTGGCTGGTATACCATTCGACGCTTGCTCGATACTTTTTGACGCTTCCTGCCTCAACCGGTCAAGTCACTTATTGAGAGGAGGCTCCGAATCCCGATCCGCCTCGGCTGGGAGCCGCTCCGCAGCACCACACGCCCGACTCCAACACCCCGAAAACCGCCCAGAACAGCGAAAACGCCACTCCGGACACTTCCCGGCAGGGCCGGAAACCTTTGTATCCAGAGTGACGTTCTATTGGAGCCGCCTGTGGGAATCGAACCCACGACCTATTCATTACGAGTGAATCGCTCTGCCGACTGAGCTAAGGCGGCCGGGCCATTCCTCACTCCCAAACAGAAGTGGAGAAAAGCTACCGGAAGTACTTTAGCGGTATCCGCTTCGGAGAAGCAAACGTTGTGCTTGCGCGACGGTGTGTGATTGCCCGCACCTGACCTTACTCGCGCCTGCCCCTACCTGCGCGTTCCTTGGGTGTTACCCTAAATTGTGTTGACAGAACATGACGAAACGTCAGAAAACCCGGCGGAGACTCCCGTCGTCGTCCTTGTGAATCTAGGGACGCCCTGACTCGCCTCATCCGCGTGACATCCGCCGCTTTCTCCGCGAGTTCCTGAGCGATCGCCGAGTGATCGAAATGCATCCCCTCATGTGGAAGCCGATCCTCGAATGCATGATCCTTCCCTTCGTCCTCATCGCATTGCCGCCAATTACCGCTCGATTTGGACCCCTGAGGGGTTCCCCCTCATGGCGCAATCCATCGCGCAGACCAAGGCTCTGACAACTTCGCGCTCATCCAAGGCTCGCGTTGCGCTCGCAATGCGTTACGGTCAGCCTCGCTCGAATCCGTCCTCGACGAGCTCTACTCGCAGGGGCACCGCCGCGTGCTCCTCATTCCGACCCTATCCCCAGTATGCGGCCTCGACAACGGCGACCGTTACCGACGCTCTTTCTCACTATCTGCTGAGCCGTCGCGACCAGCTTGAAGTGCGGACCATTCGTTCGTTCCCAACCGAACCCGCCTATATCGAGGCCCTCGCTCGCTCCATTGAAGACACCTGGGCCGAGCGTGGGCGTCCGAACTTCGCCGCGGGCGACAAAACTCGCTGCATCCTTCCATTCGATCCCTCAGAAGATGGCTGACCAGGGCGACCCCTACCGCAGCGAATGCGTGGCAACCGTGGAGGCGTTGCGGGCCCGCCTCAATCTGTCCAACGATGAACTCCTTGTGACTTTCCAATCCGTCTTTGGCCATGCCGGTGGCTTTGGCCCGGCGACGATCGACACGGTCGAGAATTTGGCGCGCCAGGAGTAGCCGCCTCGACGTCATTTGTCCCGGTTTTTATGGCGGACTGCCTCGAGACTGTTGACGAAATTGCCCAACTCAACCGGGAGACTTTCCTGGAAGCTGGTGGCTCGGAATTCAATTACATCCCGTGGAAATGCCCTCGCGCGGCGCCGTCGAGACTTTGGAGGCCCTCGCCCGGCGCGGGCTTGCGGGTTGGATTGATTGACGAGGCCGTGGGAGTTAGGGTAACGCCCCGCGCCCTGGTGCTCACCGCCGAGGCGGCGCCAAGAAATCTAGGCTTCGGCTCGGCGCGTGCGAGGTTGCGTCCAGAGGCGCGAGGCGCCGACAGCCCAGTCCGAGCGCGATCGTGGTTGGAACCAAGAGTGTCGCGCCTCGGTGCGTAAATTCAACCACCAAGCACAGCGCGGTTAGAGGGCACTCATTGATGTGCCGAGGAAAACTACTGCACCGATGAATGCGAAACACACAATGGCTGTCGTGTCGCCGGGGTAGATGTGTGACCAGATGACACCGAAGACTGCCCCGCAGGAGCCGCCAAGCGCAAGGCCTGGCGTTAGCGTGCCACCCCATGCTCCAGAGCGAGATCGTGGCGAGTGTTCCGACGAGCTTCGTCACCCCATCGATAAACAAAGAAACGAGAAGCGCCAGGCCGATTCCAGATGCCGCGCGTGCTCCTTCGCCCAGAATCGCGCCGTCAAAAGCTAACTGCGCGGTAGACTGGCCATTCCCGGCAATCGATGGGACCCAGATGGTAGCGACCCCGATCAGGTGTGAAGGTGGGGATCATCCATGCGAGCAATTTCCACCCGGTAGGTCGCGCGGCAGAACAGGACTTCACCGCGCCCTTGAAAAGGGTGCCCAGAATGCCGAGTAGGGGGACCGACGATAACGGCCCGCTGGGTGAGGAAGCGGTTGGGACAAGCTGCGCAGCCTCGGGAAGAGTAGAAAGGTTCGGTGCGCACCCAGCCGTGTGCGACCAAAACCGCGCCGCCGCTAATGACTAAGGCAGGCCAGACGGTGCTTGCGCTGACTTCGAGAAGAAGAATCTCAAGCGCAAACACGGCACCAGAAAGGGGGAGCAGATAGACAGCAGCGAGGGCCTGCGCCGGCTGCGCAGCCGACAATGATCCGGCGTTGTGGGGAGTTAGTCCGAGGAAGTCTGAAATCTTCCCTCAGGGAGGCGCTAAGTCTCGCGGGAGCGACTTCTCGTCCAATGGAGGCCCCCATTCCCACAATGAGGATCTGATTAAGCGAATGCCAGAGCGTGAACCAAAAGGCATCTTTTGGCCATCGACTGCTTGTGGAAGCGAGACTGGCTTCCCGCCCATGCGGGCGTAGAGGTACCAGAACAATGTGCCGAGGATGCCCGCTCCGCTTAAAGCGAGGACGCGAGTGCCACCAGGGAACTAGAAGAGATCGCCTGAAGAAGCGTGCCATCAAAGTGACCGAAAACAAGGTGCTCGATGATGTGGAGAAGATGCGAACACCCGGCGCCCACAAGACCCTGCAGCAATTGCGGTGATCAAAACCGAGCCCCATTCGCTAAAGGCGGGGAGATTGTGCAGAGATTAGGGAAACCGGGTGTACTCACATTTCTTGAGATAGTGACGTTTCTCTACTTCGTCAAACGTGTATTCACATCTGAGCCCCGCGAATGATCACGCTGAGGTCTTCGTCGGAAATGTCATCGCTGATGATGTCACGAAGAAGAGCTCGTTCAACACGCTGCAGCCTTGGCGATGAGTTCCTGCCTGAGTTTGTAATCGTGATTGTTCCGCCGCGACGGTCGAACTCGTAGGGCGTGCGCACAACGAGGTTGCGGCTGGCAAGGCGACGATAGGTGTGGGTCAATCGCGAGGGACTCAAAAAGTGACCGATTGGGCAAGTTCTCCCATCCGTTCCGATTCACCGGTTGATGCGACCTCGTCAGGACGCGGTACTCGCCGAGCGACAGTCCGAAATCGCGTTGAGTGCAACCTCAAGAGCCGCGGAAGCCCTAGTAATAGTAATGAAAAACTGTTCGATCTCGCGAGCACGCTTTCTTGGTTCATGTCCCTTCTCCGTTTTGCGTTCAGCACCGAGGATTCTCTAACAAAAGGACAGTTTATAGACTTTGGTCAGGCCGTTCAACGCTCAAAAGCGAAATTGAGACAGCAAAAATCGAGCCCCTCAGCGGATTATTGCGTCATAGAATGTGATAACTTTTGATTAAATGTGCATTGCTTGATTGAAGAGGGCTATTTCTCTCCCAAGCGAATGAGTTTTCGAAAAGGTGAAAACTGTGCAGAAAAAGTTGTTGTATGATGAGTCGACCGTGATGGGTCAGTTGCCGAACAAACCATTTCTTTTGCCTTCAAAGGTGTATCGTACGAGATCGATCTTTCGAAGGAGAATGCCGAAGAGTTTGAGCGAGTGATCTCCCCTTGGATCTCAGCGCAGCGCGTAGGGTTGGTGGGCGATTGAATAGTCGCCGAGTGGGTCAGTCTGCTGCCCTGAATCAAAGAGTTCACAGGTGCGGCGCTGGGCTCGCGAAAAGGTATTTCTTTGAGTGAACGCGGACGTATTTCCGACGGCAATTATTGAGCAATTCGAAAAAAGAGACTCGCTGAGTATTCCTGAGAAAGTTTCTCTTTATGCGGGGTGTTTGAAAACAAAAACACCCCGCATTTAGTGTATCCAATACGTTTTGTATTGAGTGGTCAGTTTTTAAAGCTGCTCACGGGCGTCTGTCGATTGCGCAAATGTGCAGGTCAGCTAGGGCAATAGTTGGGAGATTGACCTCTCCGGCGATGAGACCGGTTCATCCACTGCGCGAACTGATCGCCACGAATTTCCTGCGAAAGCAAGAAGATTGTCTTCGAGTACAGAGCTTCCAAGGTCATGTCATGAGCGCTGATGGCTCCCTCAAACGCGCCAAGGCGCTACCAGCCCTCGTCATGGCCCAGAACCACTTTCGGATTGATAACACTAGGAAGCCACGATCAGCGGAACATCCTGCGCGAAGCCCTGCAGAACATCGACAATTCCCGGTCAGAGGCCGGGATATTGCCGACTCCATACGCGCGAATAATGACGGCCTCGGGTGCGGGAGTCAGCATTGCACGCAGACGCTCGGCAGACAGTCCGGGAACAATATCGATGACCGCGACGTCGTGACGGGTATAGGGAGCGGGCTTCGCCCAGCCCTCACCCGCCTCGATGCCGTGGTACCACTGCCACGGGGCGCCGGTTCGCGCTACCGGCAAAGTCGAAGGGGAATCAAAGCCAGCAAAGCCCATGACGAAGTTTTTGTCGCGCGATTACCTGCTAAAAGCGTGTGGCCAAAGAACAGGGTGACACCTCGAACCTGCGGGCTTCCGCAGCGCGCAAAGCACCGGTGACATTCGCCGATGCGTCTGTACCGACTACCCCCAGTGGATACTGCGATCCCGTGAAAACGATCGGCTTCTCAAAATCGGCCAGAGCATAGGACAGCGCAGCTGAGGAATAAGCCATCGTGTCTGTGCCATGTAAAACGATAAAAAGCATCTGCGCTGTCGGCGTGAGAACGAACGTCGTCGATGATGATCTGCCAATGGATAGGCGTCGTCTCCAGAAGAATCAACCAAAGGGAGAGGCTGAGAAAGAGAAACCTGCCCAGAGAGCTCAATACCGTCCAATTGCGCATCGAGCCACGAGGCCGAAAGTCTGCGCCGGACGCAAAGCCGTCGGGAGAATCAACCATTCCGATGGTGCCTCCGGCGTAGGTTACGTGGATCCTCGCGATGGTCCTCTTCTGTCACGCGGACGATTGGTAGTGAGCGAGATTCTGGGCGCAAGCGGAGTGGTCGGCGCGGCCTCGTCAATCGAAGAAAATCTATCGCGAATGGATGGCTGTATGCACGCCATCACCCCGAGATTTTCTTCAAGACGCCGACGTTGGTGCAAACGGAGAGGGCCAGGACGCTAAACGCATCCGGCCCCTCTGCGAGGCGAAAGAAACTCAGCCCTTGGAGACCGAGTTGTCGGCACCCGTATCGGCAACATTCGGGTTGCCGGAAGAGTAAATGACCGTGTTGCTCGAGCCGCTGATGCTCACGCGGTTCACGGAAGCGAGGGTGACAGTGTTGTCGCTGCCGCCGATCGTGAGTGGACTCGATTGCGTGGGTCGAGGTCAGCTTGACGTCCGAACCGAAGATCACCACGTGGGCAACGCCCTCGGAACGGTGACAACAACGTCGAGAATCTACGATAGTCTGAGTGCTTCCGGTGACGCCCTGTGCCGTTTCCTTTGCGTTGTTAGCGGCAGAAGAAGCGGTTGACCCTGCGCTGCGAGGAGACGGTCGCAGACGCGCTGGCGGCAGGCCAGCCGATGCTGCGGTCGAGGCCTCGGCAGCGGCGCTCTGGAGGGTTGCCTTCGCGGAGGCCAGCTGCTCGGAAGCGCCCTGATTGTTGGTCTGGCTGCAAGCGCTGATTCCCCATAGCGGGGGCAGCGGTCGTGGTGACCGCGAAAGCGGCCCAAGAGAACGAGGTGAACGAATAGTCATCGTGAATCCTTGAAAATGATCAGAAAGCGGGAATGAAGATTTCAACTCGGCGGTTCGCTTGGCGGCCTGCCGGGTTGTCGGAGCCATCAGCGTTCGTGTTCGGAGCAACAGGCTTGCTCGCCGAAGCCCCTGTAGATCCAGGGTTGCTGTGACGCCATCCTTCTTCAGCTCGCTCACGACAGCGGCTCGCGCGCTCCTCGGAGAGGGTCTGGTTCGATGCGTCATCACCGATTGAATCGGTGTGGCCGTAGATGTGCAAGCGGAACCTTCGCGCTGGTCAGAACCTCAGCGAGATTCTTCAGGGTTGCCGCTGCCTCGGGGCGAATATCGGACTTGCCGAAGTCGAGAGGACGCCGTCCTCCGAGGGTGATGGTGGTACCGCAGCTCTCGACGGGCTTGAGGCTGTCGACTTTGGGGAACTTGCCGACCTTGCCGGCAGTCGGAGCCTTGTCGGCCTTGACTTGCTGTCCGTTGACCTGCGCGGTGCCATCGCCATTGTTGATGATGTTGAGGTTCGGGTCGGTGTAGACGCCGGCACCCTGCCATCAGGTTGTGAGTTTACGGAGGTCTTGGTGTTGCTGTGGGTGCCCGAGCCGTCGGCGCTGATGACGATGCTTTCGCCCGTCTCGGAGTTGTTGTAGGTGCCCGAGCCATCGGGGCTGATGACAATGTTCAGGGTGTTGGAGTTGTAGGTGCCCGAGCCGTCGGCGCTGATGACAATGTTCAGACCGGTGGATGAATCGTTGTAGACACCGCCGCCCGTACCGTCGACAACGATGCTCACGGGGCCCTCGTTGATGACGCCGGAGCCGTCACCATTGTTCACAACCTGCTTGTCGCCGTTGTTCGAGACGCCGGAGCCGTCACCGCCAAGGACGGTGTTTCCACCGTTGGTAACGAGACCGGAACCGTCACACGGCGGGAGCAACTGTCACGCCGGGAACAGAGGAAATCTTTGAGGTCGCGTCGATAACGGCCTTGTCCGCGTTGGAAGCGAAGACACCGATCGGGGAACCTTGAAGAGAGGAATCGGCGGGATCTCGCCGGGCTTTGTAACCTGCGACAGCCGGTACTGCGGTGGCCGTCGTGGCGGAGGCCTTGGGAGCCTGCGTGCCTCGGTCGTCGTTGAAGTGGAAGGCGTGCTCTGGGGAGCATGCACTCAGAGAAAAAGAGTGCGGCCATTGCGGTCAATGCGGTCGCCGTATGGAAAAAGTGGCGCTTTGATGTTGTGTCACTCATGCGGAAAGTTTAAAGGAATGCCGCTGGGTGCTTGCTGGGCGGGTACTCGATATGGACTGACCGTAGTTGATTTGGTTGCAAGTGCATGTGAAATAGATGATGCATGACACACGTCCTGACACATAGGGAAAAAGAGGGTGAAAGAATAGGAGCATGACCTACAAACTGGTGCTGCTCCGCCACGGCGAAGCGAATGGAATGCAAAGAACCTCTTCACCGGTTGGGTGGATGTTCCGCTGTCGGACAAGGGCCGCGCGGAAGCAACCCACGGTGGTGAGCTCCTCAAGGGAGTCGGTGTTCTGCCGGATCTCCTGTTCACGTCGATGCTGCGTCGCGCGATCATGACCGCGAACCTGGCTCTCGACGCCGCGACCGTCACTGGATCCCCGTTGAGCGCAACTGGCGTCTCAACGAGCGTCACTCACTGGTGCGCTCAGGTGAGAACAAGAGGAAATCCGCGACGAGTACGGCGAGAGCAGTTCATGCTAGTGGCGCCGTTCGCTTCGACGTGGCTCCGCCGCCATCGAGGCAGGTTCGGGTTCTCGCAGGATCAGGATCCCCGCTACGCTGGCGCAGCCCGTTCCCATGAGCGAGGTGCCTCAGGGACGTCATCAGCGCGTCTGCTGCCCTACTGGGATGAGGACCATCGTTCCCGCGATCAAGACCGGCAAGACCGTCATGATTGCAGCGCACGGCAACTCCCTGCGCGCCATCGTCAGCACCTGGATGAGGATCTCGCGAGGACATCGCCGGCGTGAACATCCCCACCGGTATTCCGCTGGTGTACGAGCTGATGAGAGACCCTCAAGCCCGTTAAGAAGGGCGGCACCTACCCGGATCCCTGGAGGCCGAGGCGAGATGCCGCGGTCGCTAACCAGGGCAAGTGATCTGAACGGGTCCCGGCGTCGCCTTTTCAGGCGATGCCGGGGCTCCTATATCTACTGTGTGGTTCTGTTTATTGACGCCAAGCGGTCTAAGCGGATACGACCGCGGTCATAGCGAACGCTTATGCGGCTTATAGGGATCCCTATTTTGGTAACGCACGCGCGGAGGATCTGTGCGTGAAGGCGCTGTGCGAAGACGCTATATTTTCTGCGCCGAGTGCTGTTACGACGCTTCAGTCCGGACAAAGTGCGTCAGAGCCTCAGCAGATTCTGCAGATATTTGTACCTTTGCCTCCGCATTCAGACGCACTTTGTCCGGGTGAATGGAGATTTGAGCTCGCTAGAATAGCGATCGCAGGGGTGGGCATTTGAGTAGCTAAGGGTGGCTATTTGAGTAGCTGCGATGCGAGGACTTTGGTTCGGTTTCTAGCCAGAAGTCAGCGCAACCGCCCATCCACAGTGTTGTGTTTGCGCCGAGTTATCCACAGATTGCATAACTGTTCTGCGAGTTGAAGTCGCAGCACGCATCCTTACTTATAGACGGTCAGTGTTCATCGAGTGTGGATCCGAAAGAGGAGGCGCGGTGAAAATCGTTATTGAGCCACGTTTCATCTCTTCGATTATTCGGAGTGTGTCCCAAGCGATGCTCTACTCGTCCAAGTAACCGACGAGTTCTCGCCAATCGCTGTCAATCCGGTGAAATTGTTCGGATCATCAGAGGAGTTATCTTCCCTCATCTGCCCTTCGATCAGCTGTCATCAAGGCTTGGTGAATGCCCAATTCACTGGTCCTGATCGCACGAGCTCTGGCGGCGATCCACCGACGCCCCCTATCTCGTGCTTGATTCTCGTCTGTCACTCTTTATCTACGGCTACACGCACGACTTTGACTCAGCCCCCGGACTTGTGTCACGGCAAAGATCACAGCCTTCGTCCTCTGCATTTCCCAGCAGTAGTTCTCGATCAGCGCGTAGTCGCGGCTGCGATCAGTGTCGGTCCGCGTCATTGCGATGGCCGTGCGGGTCTTAAGCGCGTTGAAGGACTGCGTTTCTTGGATCAAGAGTCTCTCCTCATTCGTTGCGTCACTCGTGCCCTCGCCGCATGCAGCTGGCTGATCTTTTCCCTCAAATCAATATGATTTTGCCGCCATCGTGAACTTCAATCGTTTCAGGCAAGGTGTTTCTCGCGCCCGGGAACGTTCAGCTCGAGAAGATCTTCAACTCACTCACGCGCGCCTTGCCCGCAATATTCGTAACAACGCCAAGCTTCGATCCTTGATCCCCAGGCTTGACTTGTGTGAGTCTCCAGGCGAATCTCTGTCTTCTGTTTATTCTTCAATCTGCCAGAGCTCCTCAAATGCGAGACCCATATGAAGTCAATGCCGTCGGTCGTCAGTGTTTCAAAGTCGATATTGCGTTTCGAGCCACAAAATTGCGTACGAATTTGATGGCCGCCAGAAATATGGGGGATACCGTCGATCAGGTTCATTCTGTGATTGAAGATGAACAAGATCGCAGCGTCGTCTCGAGGCCGAGGGCTGGAGAATCGTTCGTCTGCGGTGGAGTGCGCTGGCCGACCCGTCCCTCGTTCTGAGACAGCTTTCCCAAAAGTCTTCTGTGGACAGCGAAACAAAGGAAACGAAAAAGGACTGAAGGTAAGGGCAAGGCAGCTGCGAACAGGAAGACCCATACGAGGCCAGGCAAAATACAGCACGCCAAGGCCAAGGACCAGCTGTGAACGGGAACCCATATCAGACCAGCCAAAAACAGTGAGCCTTGGCCGGATTCATCTGTGAACAGGAGACCACCGGGAACTGAGAGAATCGTGCCTGAGGCTGCAGCTAGATTCGAAGCTGCGGGATTGCAGCTTGCGGGAGTGAAAGCTGCCACCTTCCGTGTGAAGACTTCAGGCTGCAAAGCTCTGCAGATCCTCAGGAAAAAGCGAGTTCTCGTCCCGGGCACACAAAGGCACAAACTGATAGAATATAAACCGCAGTTCAGCTGGAGTGCAGGAGTTTCTTCTATGTCATTTGAGATCGGTCAGACCGTTGTTTACCCTCACCACGGCGCCGCCAAGATCGAGGAAATCTCCACCCGCATGATTCGCGGAGAAGAGAAGACCTACCTGACTCTTCGCGTAAGCCAAGATCCTCACCATCCAAGTTCCGCTGAAAACGTTGACCTTGTTGAGGTTCGTGACGTTGTCGACGAAGACGGGCTGAAACTGTTCTCTCGGTCCTTCGCGCTCCTATGTCGAGGAACCGACGAACTGGTCTCGTCGTTTCAAGGCGAACCAAGAGAAAATTGCGACCGGTGATATTGTGAAGGTCGCCGAGGGTTGTTCGCAGATCTCACTCGCCGCGATGATCAGAAGAAGCTCTCAACGGGTGATAGCGCATGCTGACGAGAGGCGCGCCAGATCCTCAGTTCAGAACTTGCTCTTGCCCGCGGCATCGATAAGTCCGCAGCGGCTGCTCGACTCGATGAGGTCCTTGCCGAGGATATGACTCCTCCTTGCTATCGCGGACGACCTCCCGGAAGACGATTCGGAAGAGTGACACAGACTCATTCCGATCGAGTTTTTGCGGTAATGTACTGCTGCAGGATCGGGTACTCGGCTGGGTTCGGATCCTTCTAGCCTTAGTTGATCTTGAGGTAGCTGTCTCTTGTTGAGCGTGCTCTGCGTAATCTCCACGCGGGTGGCGTTGATTTTCGATCATCACCGACCTCCTGATCACCTTGACGAATTTAACGAGGCGCTTTCCTCGCCGGGATTACGTGCATTTCGCGCGTTGTCCCAGGTTCTCCTCTATCGCGTCAAGCTTCTGTATGCAGCAGGTTTGGATGCGCTTGCAGAAATCTTGGGAAAGGACGCTGCCCGAAAAGGTGCTGTTTCTGTATCGGAAACCACGGCCTCGGCAGTGGGGAGAATACGCCGGTGCTGATTCACGATGCTGCGCGCCCCTGGTGTCCGCGCAGCTGGTTCAGCATGAGTCATCGAGGCGCTCAATCCGGTGAGAGGCTGTCATTCCCGGGCTTCCGGTTTGCCGATACTTTGAAGAGTTTTCCACCTCGTGACGAGGGCCTCAGCAGAGAGTCCTCAATCGCGCGCTATGTCGATGCGACCGTTGATCGCAGCGGACTGGTTGCGGTCCAAACTCCTCAGAGGTTTCCCGTGGTCGGTGATTCGGGAGCACTGCACAGGACGGCCGCGTCCTCGGGAAACAGTGAGGAAACAGCGCTTACTGACGATGCCGGGTTAGCTCAGAGCGCGGGGATTCCCGTTCGGATCGTCCAGGGGAGGGCGCGCGCTTAAGATCACGACCCGATTGATCTGGTTTTTGCTCGCGCGATCTTGGCTGAGGGCGCTCAGCTTGATAACCATCACATCTATTTTTCTTTTCTGAACTGTGCCGTGCTAGGTTCACTATGAGCCTAGGTCGTAGGCGCTCAGGAGTGAATATGAGTGAAACGGCGACTCAGTCGATGAATGCTTCGTCGAAGAAGAAATCATCGATCTGAGCGAAGACCCGTTATTGAGTGGGCAATGTGGGACTGGGGATCGGCGGCGTTCAACGCGGTTGCAGCGACTTTCGTCTCTTTTCGGTGTACCTGACACAGTGGGTACATTCACCGACAAGGGAACTGCCCGGCGATTACCTCTCGTGGGGTCTTTTCGCTGCAGGAATCATCATCGCACTCCTGCTCCTATCACCGGGCGGAAGGCAGACCGCCGTGGAAAAAGGTGGCGTCGCGCTTTCAGTCTTCACGGTTCTTGTGGTGATCTGCCTGGCGCTGGTGTTCTTCGTCGCGCCGCAAGGGACCCTGGGACCGCGTAAGGGGTTGCTCTTGGGTATCGGCCTGCTCGGTGTGGGAAATATTTTCTTCGAGTTCGCCTCGGTGAACTACAACGCGCATGTTGAACCATCCTGTCAACGAAGGACAGCATGGGCTAATTTTCGGGCCTTGGATGGGAGTTCGGGTTACGTTGGTGGAATTGTTCTGCTCCTTATTCTGTTCGTTGGATGATTAACCCCGAGGTCGGTTGGTTTTGGGATCACCCGAGAATGGGCTGAATATTCGAGTCTCGATGGTCATTGCCGCGCTGTGGATGCTGCTGTCCTCTTTGCCGTTGATGCTCCACCCGGTTAAAGCCCAACACTTGACGAAAAACACGCGAGCACTGAAACCCTGCAGGATTCCTACCTGCAAGCTGGGAAGCTACGGTGAAGTCCTGGCTAAGGACACTCCGCACACCTGTTCTTCCTGATTGCTTCGGCGGTCTTCCGTGACGGGCTCGCTGGTGTTTTTCACCTTCGGCGCGATCTTGGCGGGTACTGCTTTTCGGCTTCACCTCGGGTGAAGTGATTATCTTTGCGATCGCTGCAAATATCGTTGCAGGAATCGCCACGATTGCGATGGGTACCTGGATGACGTCATTGGCCCGAAGCAGCTCATTGTGCTGTCGCTGAGCTGCATGGTGGTTGCGGAATGAGCGTCTTCTTCACTACAACAGTGGAAAGATTATTTTCTGGACTTTTTGGTTTTGGTGCTGTGCGTTTTCGTCGGGCCGACTCAGTCTGCATCTCGGTCATTCCTTGGACGCATGATTCCGCAGAGTCGTGAAGGCGAGGTCTTCGGACTCTACGCGACGACAGGACGAGCAGTGTCCTTCTTGGCCCCCGCGATGTACGCGGTGTTCTTGAACCTTGGCCGCAGGTGGACGCCGGCTGGCCACGGCTACCTACTGGGGAATTCTGGGCATCATTTTGATCTTGGCTCTGGGCATGATCTTGACGCTCTTTGTTCACCCGGCGAAGGCACGGCTCGATAGCTGCGGTAACTTGGGACATCCATGTGCCCTTACGCGCGGAGAAATCAACGCTGTTGCGCTTGCTGCGATTCCTTTCCCTTCCGGTGAAACCGGCCGTCAGATCGTCGTTGCTGAGACAGAGACGGGGCTCCCAGAATCTGGCTCATCTTTTCTGAGGCTTCGGGTAGTCGCTTCATCATTCGTGAGTCGTTTGCGATTACTTGGACGGTCACGTTTCCAATCGCCCATCCGGCTTCGGAGAGCATACGTCGTACTTCCGTGAGGAATGCGCACCCGAGGCACCTGACCACTCGGGCGATCGGTTCGAAGTTTGTCCCCAGATCTCCGAGGGCCGGCTGCGGCGGAGAGCGCATCACGCAGGTCGCGTGGGCAGCGGCATCCCCATCAGGTGTGCCCTTCAAGAGGATTTCCCCGGCCATTCAGGCAGGCAAGCATCAGCGTTTTTCCGTCATGGGGCGAAACGGATGTAGCAAAGGCATGGACGTCGATTGCGTGTCCGACACGAGGAAAGAAGCATTTCGCTCATGCCATTGGCCTAAATGCCCTCGCCGGCATTTTGCGTGCAGTTTTTCTCATCTCAGGCAAAGCGTCTCAGATGAATCGATTCACCCCGCTGCCTGCCTGTGCTCACGAGTAGAGTGAGGACCGTGCATTACATTTCGACCAGAGACACAGGCCACTTCCGCTTCCTTCTGCGACATTTCTGCTCGCTGGACTTGCGCTGATGGTGGCCTGTACCTGCAGCTACCCCTCGCTCAGCAACGATCAGCTGGTGAATGGGCGAACGATGTAAGGAACATACGGTTATGCGGCCCTTGCAGCGCGAGTTCTTGAACTGTTTATCGACATTCCCCGCTCCAGATATTGGAAGCGATCTGCGCTCGCGCCTCACACCGGTCTTTTTCCGACCCTGAAATTGTCCCCGTAACCTGCCTGAGAGTGAAGAAAACCTCTGGCTCGCGCACCTGTCCAACGGCCACTGCCGCATTCAAGGACATGGCCATGCAGCTGCTCGGCGAGCTTTTCGAGTATGAACTTGAGCGCCGCGGAGATTGGCTTACCATCGTCGGTGCGACCTCCGGGTGTACAGGAAGTGCGCCGCCAGTACGCCCTGCGTGGGCGCAGGGCCTGAGGCGTTGTCATGCTGACGCCCCGCCGGTCGCATGACGCCCTTTCCAACGCGCTAGATGTTCTCTCTCCTCGACGAGAACATCGTGAACGTGGCTGTTGATGGGTTTTTCGACGACTGCCAAGACCTGGTCAAAGCCGTCAATATCGACGCGGAGTTCAAGCAGCAGTGGCATGTCGGTGCGTCAACTCCATCAACTGGGCGCGTCTGCTGGCACAGGTTGTCGTACTACATCGCGTCTTGGCTGCGCCTGGTGGGCGCCTTCGGACGGACGCGCTGACGTCGTCACTGTCGTCGTTTCCCAGTCGGCAACTTTCGGCAACATCTGCGCTGCGCACATATTGCCCGCCAGATCGGGACTGCCCTTGGGCGCGCTTGGTGGTGCGACCAATCGAAAATAACGTTCTTGAAGGTTCTTCCGGGACTGGCGTGTACGCGAGTTCACGCGGTGAAGATGCGCTTGCAACCTCCTCGCCCTCGATGATGGATATTTCAAAGGCCTCGAACTTTTGAACGATTCATCTTCGACCTCGTGGGCCGAGATGCCCGCGCACGCGTGAGCTCTTCACTCAGGTCGCGACTCAGGGCTGCTGATCTCTCGCAAACCGAAGAATTCGCAGGACTTCGCGGGCACTTCGGCTTCTGCGCGGCCTCGTCAACGCATGGTGATCGTCTCGCCCAAATCCGCCGCACCGGAGAATCTTTTTCCTCCTCGAGTCCCACACCGTGACGGCGTGCAGGTTGCCCGCCAGGTCGCTGGGCAGCTGGAGGGCCCCAGTCGTGGTGATGGAGACTGCGCTTCCCGTGAAGTTTGAGAAACGATTGCCGGGGCCGTGGGCTTTGTTCCTCCAGTTCCGTTGCGTTTTGCGGATATCGAGGGCACGACAGAAGGTCGTTGCATTGCCTCGCGATGTTGATGCTCTCAAGGAACTGATTCGCACGCGCGTGCAGCCAGGAAGGTAATTTCTCTGCGTTTACACGGTCCGGGAACTGAACTGGTCTCCAGATGCAGGTAGCACCGTTTACCGTGAGCATGAGCCTTCATCTGTACGATTCGAAAACTGCACGCCTCCGGCCGCTGGAACCGGTGATTCCGGACACGTGAGAATCTACCTGTATGGTGCGACTGTTCAGGGGTCACCCGTCGGCCAGCGCGCTCGGCGGTTGCTTTCGTTCACTGATTCGCTGGCTCAAGCGAGCAGGGTCTGGAAGTGACCTACATTCGCAATGTCACGGATATCTGACGACAAAATCCTGAATAAAGTCTGCTCAGGCGGGGGTTCGCGTGGTGGGCGTGGGCTCAGCGTTTCGAACGCGAGTTCACCGCCGCATACCAGAAAGCTTGGCGTTCTGGAACCTACCTATGAGCCTCGCGCTGACGGTCATATTCCCGAACAAATCGCACTCGTTCAGCGGCCAGTGACCGCGGCCACGCATACAGCGATGGCGCGGGAAACGTGTCTTCAGTGTGAGTTCTCAAGAGGACTATGGTACGCTCACTCACCAGCGCACTGGAGGATATGCGAACGACGGAAGACGAATCGCAGATCGATTCGGTAACCGAGGCTGGGAAGAAGGATCCCGCGCGACTTCCGCGCTCTGGAAGGCCGCAAAGCCCGAAGAACCAGCCACGGCCTCGTGGGATTCCCTGCGGGAAGGGACGTCGAGGCTGGCACCTCGAGGTGCTCGGCTGTGTCCGTACCTTGGGCGAGGTTTTCGATATTCACGGCGGCGGAATCGACCTGCGCTCCCTCACCACGAGCGCAAGCAGGCCCAGTCTCACGGAGCTGGCTGGGACTTTCGCGCGCCTGTGGGTCCACAACGCATGGGTGACCACCAAGGGCGAAAAATGTCAGAGTCGCTTGGAAATGTACTCTCGATCGACACCCTCACGGAAGTTTCCCAGCAGCTGCGGTGCGTTGGGCGCTCCTCGACCGTGCTTTCACCGCAGCGCCATCAGTGGGGGCCGGATACCCTCCCGGATGCGAGCACGCAGCATGGGAAAAAGTTCTCGACTTTTGTCCCTCGCTCGATCGAGGGCCGTCGGTGAAGCAAGCCCGGAGGAACTGTTCTTGAGTCCCGAAGAACTTCCGAAAGCCTTCACTCAGGCAATGAATGACGACCTCAATGTTGCGGGCGCCTTGCCGCAGTCCACGAACAACTCAAGCTGGGCAATATTGCCCTGGCGGATGGTGATTCCCAGGCCATTAAACGCCAGCAAATCCTGGTTCGCTCCAGCGCTAGCGATGTGCTCGGTTTGAGACCGGCCTCGCCGCAGTGGGCACAGGCGCGGGTGCGTCGGCCTCGGGAAACACCGGGGATGACCCGCAAAAAGCATGCAGCTTGACGTGCTGGTTGGTGCTCTCCTCGAGCAGCGTGCCCGGGCGCGCGCCGACAAGGACTGGGCAACAGCGGCCAGATTCGTGATCGCCTCGCAGAAGCGGGAGTCAGGTCGCCGACGGAAAGATGGAGCAACCTGGAGCATCGGATAGAGCCAGGTGGTGTGCAGACGGGTAGGGAATGATGGGTATGTAGCGTTACTGCGCGGCATCAACGTCGGTGGTAAGAACAAGGTCGTCATGAGGCGAACTGCGTGAGCAAATCGCGTGTGAAGGCTTTGTGGAAGTACGCTCATACATCAACAGCGGGAACCTTGTTTTTATAGCCGACGCTACGCATGAAGAAGTGGCTCGTAGCGTCGAGTCTGTCCTAGATCGATACTATTCCTTCCGGATTCGCTTGGCTCTCCTGTCTGGGCAGGAATACCTTATGGAATTGTCTGATCTACCCCACTGGTGGCATGGGGACGCCGCTCGACGCGACGTTCTTTTTCTACACACGCGGGTTGAGAGCAGGGACCACGTACGCGAGCGCATCGAAGCAATGGTGCTGGGAGATGAGATCCGTCCGCTGGCAAGCATGCCGTGTTCTGGGCAAAATTCGACGAGGCCTCGTTCCTCAAGACCGCCTACCACAAGTACCTGATGCGCGAGGACTTTTTATCGCCCGGGTGACAATCCGCAGCGGTGCGACGGTTGAACGGATCGCTGCAATGCTCTCGCGGGGACTGATCCCTCCTGGTGTGATATTTTGCCCACACGCGCCCTTGAGGCCCTACGTGACTTGAACGCCGTATGCTTGTGTCCAGTTCCACAGACGAAACAAGAGACACGATGGCTGGAAATGACGGACGTCGCGGTGCCGTAAGAAAACCGGGTTCGAAGAAGGGCCCAAAGGTCGGCACTGGCGGTCACTCGCGCCGTCGCCTTGAAGGTAAGGACCGACCCCAAGGCCGAGGACCGCACCTACCACCCAGCATTTAGCGCACAGAAAGCCCGCGAAAGCCCGGGAGGCTCAGGAAGCCGCAATTGCGCGCTCGCGCGAAATCCTCCATCAAGATCGCCGAGGACATGAGCTCATCGCCGGTCGTAATCCCGTTGCCGAGGCCGCGCGTGCGGGTGCCGATCGAACGTGTTTTCGTCCTCGATAACGTTAAAGACGATCGCGTTGAGGAAGTTGTCCGCCTGGCCTCAGGAATGGGAGCGCCGGTTTTACGGGTCACGCGCCGCGACCTGAGATGTCGCAACTGACGGTGCGGTCCGCAGGTGTCGCCATTGAAGTGCGCGGATACGAATACCGCGACGTTGAGGATCTCATTGCGGGTCTTTGCGGCAGCTGGATATCCCGCTCTTGGTCGCCCTTGAGTCGGGTTACCGACCCGCATAACCTTGGCGCTGTCTTGCGGAGTTCCGGTGCTTTTGGCGCGGACGGGGTGATTATCCCCGAGCGTCGCAGTGCAGGGTGTCAAATACCACTGCGATGGAAGGTTTCAGCTGGAGCCGCTGCTCGCGTGCCTGTTGCGCGTGCGACAAACCTAGTGCGTGCACTCGAAGACTGCAAGAAGGCCGGGTTCTTCGTTGTCGGCCTTGATGGCGGCGGCGACGCCGAACTGCGCGATCTCAAGCTTGCCGATGGCCCGCTGGTCGTCGTCACCGGCGCCGAAGGAGTGGCCTGTCTCGTCTGGTTCGTCAGACCTGCGATCCAGATCGTGTCGATCGATCGCCTCGGCGGTGGAATCACTCAACGCAGCGGTCGCCACGGGAATTGCCCTGTACGAGGGTTGATTCGCTTCGTCGCGCCCGTGCGAAAAGTAGCGCTCATTGCGAATAATGCCCCCTGCCTGTACAGGGCATTTCCTAAATCTTGCCTTTGCGGCGGCGCTTGACATCTCTGTGGATGCGGTAGATGTTTTGCGTTTCTAGAAATGGTCTTTCGGCAGGGTCGGCGGCGTGAAATACGTTGCACCCCCGCGCAAAGAGACCAGTGCTGGTATTCCTCTTCGAACTGGTGCAGTGTCACGTATAAAAACATCGTTCAGGAATCGAATCGTTATTCGCGATGATGTCGCTTGGGGTGCAGTAAAGCTCTGTAAAGAATTCTCCTTCTGCGGGACGCGCGGCGCGCATACAATCAGAACCAGTTCCTCGAGCATCGAGACAGCGAGCTTTTGCGGGAACAAATGCGGCACAACCTCCACCCAATCAGAAACTCCAGTCCACAGCGACTCTTTGAGGTCCGAGCCGATGATGATCTCGGTCCGGTCCACCCGTGAAGGGCAAGCTCCTCCCTGTATCCGGGAGTTTCCCCGCGCGCACAAAGCGAGTTCAAAATCAAGGCAGCGTCCCACAGCGTGCTCGGGAGATTCATTGACCGGGTACATCGCTGAATAACGGGCGACCGACGTTGTAGAAATACCGGGATGCTTTATTGGGATCTCGGCGTTTAATGAAACCATCGTTGCTCCTTAGCTCGGGGACGTGCTTCGGCACTTATGTGTCTTTTTATTGTGGGCGCAAATCAAAGCGAGACAAGGCCCAAATCGTGACTGGATAGCATCATCAATCACTCACTGAAAAATTTCAGATTCAAGGATGCTATGATCCGCTCATGAGTTCAATTGAGTCTAATCATCATCGGTTTGGTCATTCTTATCGGCATCATCAGTTACGGTCGTTCAAGTTTGTGCATCTTCACCTTTCATTGGTGGAGCAATCTTTGTGTGGAAGGCGTGGATGACGGGGAACGAGGAATTGCCTGGACTGTTTTTCGCGATCGCTGCGGTTCTTCTGGGGATTGCTGCGAGTTCTCAAATATGTGATCCCCGCGCGAAGATCGCCAACGCAGGAATCCCCAAATCAACACTGGTCTGGTGGTTTCGGTGGCCTCGTGGGATGGTTCCTCTCTGCGCTGACGGGACTTGTGGCGGCTTTCCCCTTCGGATTGCTCATCAGGAATGGCCGTGGCGACCTACCATTGCTGGTACCTTCGTGCCACGGATAAACAGACAGCAACGGCCTCGACGCTCTCAAGTCTTCAAAGCGTTCGGATGGTCGGTTGCTATCGAGGCTCTTCGCAGCGCTCTCTTCCGCAACGGCGTGGCTTGCCGTTGTCATCGTCGAGCAGGTGAGACATCGATCGCTGATCTTGTGCCTGCGCGTGGGTGTCCTTCCGCGCAGGCCTTTTTATAGTGGAATCAGCGGACATGCGGAATACTGCCTCCCGACCGCTCACGATCCACAACGCGGCGACGCAAAGGACAGTAGCACCTGCTTGGCGACAACCAAGTTCACTCAACCCGGCCTCGGCAATCCTCGGCTAAACTATGCCCTGCTTGCGCCTTCGCTGACGCGATCACTTCATATACCCGCTCAACGCATTTAAATAACGGAAAAAGCATGCCCGCCGTCATCGTTCTCGGCGCCCAATGGGGCGACGAAGCGCAGAAAGACAGCAACCGACCAGCTGGGACAACACACTGACTACGTCGTCAAATTCAACGGCGGCAACAACGCAGGACACACGGTCGTCATCGATGGCGAGAAGTACGCCCTCCACCTTCTGCCCGCAGGCATCCTCTCTGAAGGCGTCACCCCGATCATCGGTAACGGCGTCGTCGTTGACCTCGATGTTCTTTTTGACGAAATTGAGACCATCCTGGCGCGAGGCGTGGACTGCTCGCGCCTCTTGATCTCGAGCAAAGCGCATCATCCCGCCTACAACCGCCTCATGGACCCGGGGCCAAGTAGGCGCGCCCGCGGCAATAACCAGATCGGCACGACCGGACGCGGCGTTGGCCCGACCTATGCGGACAAGATGAACCACATCGGTATTCGCATCAGGACCTCTTCCACCCCGAGACGCTGCGCGCCAGGTCGAGGCCGCGCTCGCCCCAGAACACGATCTTCGAGGGCCGTAGGCTGCCTGCCTGGACCCCGCCGGGTGAGCGACCACCTCCTGTCCTTCGCCGATCGTATTGAGCCGATGATGTGCGATGTCTCACGGTCGTCAATGATGCGCTTCGACCGCGGCGATACCGTTCTTTTTGAGGGCGGTCAGGCGCCATGCTCGATATCGATCACGGCACCTATCCCTTTCGTCTACCTCATCGGACCCGACGGCCGGTGGTGCGCTCGCGGGCGCGGGCGTGGCCATTGACTCGAATCAATTGCGTCGTCGGTGTTGCAAAGGCCTACACGACTCGCGTGGGAGACTTCCGACCGAACTTACCGACGAGGTTGGCGAGGACCTGCGCACGCGCAGCGGAGGGTGGCGTCACCACTGGGCGTCCGCGTCGCACCGGGTGGTTCGATGCCGTTGTTGTTCGCTATGCGACGCGCGTCAATCGGATTAACCGACCTGTGCCTGACCAAGCTCGACGTTCTCACCGGTTACAAGGAAATTCCCGTCTGCGTCGGCTACGAGCTTGATGGCGTTGTCGTTGATGAAATGCCCCCGGATCAGGTCGATTTCGCCCGCGCGACCCCCGTCTACGAGATGCTCGAGGGCTGGAGTGAGGACATCACCGGCTGCCGAGGCTTTTGATGAGTTCCCCGAGGCCGCGCAGAAGTACATCCGCCCGAGGGCTCGTGAACACAGGATTTGTCGATCGGTGTTGGTCGATCGCGAGGCAACGGTCATTCGTTTTCCCGCTGGGGAGTAATCCTCAACGCCACGTGATAAGGCCGGCGCCGCGTTTCCCTGTTGAAGGGAGCGCGGCGTTGGTCTGTGACGCGCTTTTGCGCATAAAAAGCGCGCACCGAGCCGAAAGACGCCTGTCGGCGCGAAGGCCGCTCACGTAGCAGCGAAGTTGGAGCAGGGCTTAACAACTCGGTACGCATGCGAAGAGCGATAGAACACGAGCGTGCCATGCGCATGATGGGGCTCCGCGCTGGGATTAAGACCCCCGGAGGCATCCATGTGGGACCATAGAGGGGATGGAGCACTCAGGCCATCCCGTCCGAAACTACCCTCGCCGCGAACGCCAGCGTGAACTCGCTGCTCAGCAGCGCGGTGGAAGAACCCGCGCAAGAAAGCCCCAGCGGGTTTCGCGTATGTTCTCGAGTATGACGACACGGTTGAACCCGTGACACTGAGCACAGGTATCATTCGTGTTCGCCACGGTATTCGAGCGGAGAACTCGCGCTTGCGGCTGAAGGCCGCCACTCAGCACACGCACGCGAACATCGGTCGATCAAACCCGAGCTTCGTCGCGGCCTCCACATCCGCGCTCACGGTTCTCGCCTTCTTCTGTGGCGACCTGCGCACCTGGTTCTCACCATGGGAATCCTGGGCGTGCGGTTGTCGTAGCAGCCTCGTGCCTGTTAGCGGCAGGCTGGCCATCGTTGACGAACACAAAGGTCACGGTCCCAGCCTGGTCGCGGTCGGCCTCGCGGCTGTGTTTCCGCAGGGCGTCGTAACTTTCACCGCCGACCTTATGGCGGCCACCGCCGTCATGGGTTTGGGACGGTTGTCCTTGTGATTGTCGAGGGTTTTTACGGCTTCAACGCCGCGTGATTATTCGAAAGAGTGCGGGTCGTGTGGGCGCGCGTCGACGACTCTCGCTGATGAGCTCGATGACCGCGCTGCTCCTGGTTGTTTCCGCGTCTTCATGGTGACCCTTGCCTCCTCACAGGGGGTGGAGGATCGCGGTTCCGATCGCTTGCGTGATTGTCTCGTGCACGGTGTGGGGCGATCAGATTGGTGCAGTTTCCGTTCACAGTCTTTTGGCGCGCTTGGTGCGGCGCTCCTGTCGGGCGTTCTTGCCTCCGTCGCCGTGGCAGGCTCGTGAAAAGTGCGGACCTGGGTCAATTGTTCTGCCCGGCCTGGCGGCCTATTCAGGGCTGACGACGGCTGTCGTGATTTTGGGCGTGTTTAGGCGGGAATCGCGGTTGCTCTGGTTGTCATCGTTTTGGATGGTTTCATGGGGGACTGAGTGGGCGCGAGCCGACAATGGGCGCGATTGCGCGTGGGAGCGCGAAGTTCCTGCTCGCCGCCTCGCCCGTGTATATCATGTTCGGATCGGCGGATCGGCCGTTTCGAGCAGTGCTGGGCGAGTAGCGCCCGGTGGGGTCTTAGGGAGCGCTGGGCGCGTGATCCCTGTGTGAGACCCGGTTGATGTGGGGCATTCGCTCAGGGACCCATGGTTTCGAGACCCCGGTCCATGTGGGCGTTCGCGCGAGGGATGGGCGGTGGCAGTCAATTTCGGTTCGCAGATGAAGGTGGGGGCCGCTTAGGCTGGATGCATGATGGTAATTCAGAAAATCTGCCCACTGAAATCGCTCCCTTGGCTTGGATGTCGGCCAATGGAAAGGCTGGGGGATGCTCACGTCGATGAAGGCGAAGATCAGCCGATCTGCGAAGAGGTCGAAGGCCTGATTAGTGGCGTTCAGATGAAGCTCGTGACAAAGGATTACTCTGCGAGCGCGTGAGTCGATCGATGCCCCATCTGGGATGCCGCCACGAGCGTAGCGGCCCTCGAAATTGGCGATCTGATGCGCGAAGAAACGCTCTATGTTTCTCTGCTTCCGGCTCTGGAGTACTGCTTCGGCCAGTTTGAGACCCGTGAAAATGGTCGCGCAGGGTGCTAAAGTGACGGTTATTACGCTCGCTGGGTGGGCGCGTTCATGGGGCCACGCGTTCAGATGGAAACAGATGCCCTGATTTGTGATCCTGCGGTGACTCTCTCACCAACGTTTTTCGCGAATGCAGGCCTCGTTGCCGACGAAATGCTGTTGGGCGAACGAAAAGCGCTCGACGGCGAAGAAGACCAGAGTTGAATTGTCGGGACGTCTCATGCGCGTCAATGAAGAGGCTGGTGAAAGAGTAAGTGACGCTGGTCGGGAAGGTTTGCTCTTTGGATGCCGGGGAGACGCCTCGGTGATGGCGGAAGCGGCCAGACGCGTGGGTGTCTCCGCTGGCGGAACTTCCACGCTGTTGTGCCTGATGATCTTGACGCTGATCAGGCAGGGAAGGAAACTTCGATGAAAGCGACTGGCGGGTGGAGAAGGCAGCACAGAATCGAGGCCGCCCACTATGGCGCTATCGCGCACTACGGGGATCCTCGAGAACAGTGGGCTTTAGAAGGTGGCCGCGCTGGCTGATCGTCCCGATCTTGCCATCGTTGAAGTTCGTGGACCGATCACCGACTGTGGCTCCTCGATTTCCAGTCAAGTCCTCACCGGAATCGAGGCGGGAGATCGCGGGAGCTCTTGATCCTCAACCCTCAGGGGCACATTGAATACGCGGCCGGCGCGATCGACGACGAAATTCTCTACCTCGTGACGGAACGTAGCGGCGCACAGGGCCTTGCGGATTGGCTGGAACTCCATCGTTTTGCCCTCCGCGTTGAAAATCACCTCTCCCAAACGTTGGTGATCCTGGAAGCGTTGAAATAGTGGTTTCTGATATGAACAGGTCGCGATGACCTGGAATGACCCCATGGCCGGGAGTGGTCGATGGGGAGCAGAATACTCGCGGCTCGCACGCGGGAGAACGTCTCCTTCCATATTCACTGATTCCCCAAGGAAAGAGCGCGCGAGTTCTGGCAGGCGTGGGTAATGACCGGCCCGTGCCGCGCGCGCGCGGAATGAAACGCATGGGAAGCGGTGCGCATCACAGCGTGGCGGCCTCGTCTGAGATACGAAACCGACGGACGCTCCATGCCCGCCGAACTGGACTGGCTGCGAACCGCAGTGCACACGAACAGGGCTTGCTACGAGGCAGGCCGTCGCGAATCTTGAATCTGGGGAGGCCTGCACGCCGATTGGTTTTCCTCCAGTTGGACGGATCCCGGGGCGACATCCCCAGCGAGGACAATTCATTGAGCTCAACGGTCGTCGGTGGAATGGTGAGCTCGAGTTTGCAAGGCACGCGCAGATATGGGGCCGATTGCGCTGGCACTGGTTTCGCGCGCCCTTCCGCCCCGAGTCGTGCTGGATTTGGATGGAATTGCAGCTGCGCAAGGCTGATCGTACCGGTCGACGGGAAATCCTCGGTATCGCCGAAGGAACGTCCCGAGGGCTGGGCTGCATAATCCTGAATTGCGTCGTCCGGATATTCCGGCGCTTGAGGAAGTCAGTGGTAGCCGGTAAGGGTTCACTGCTTCGGATGATTGCCTCGCTGGTAACTATGGAGTTGGCGCAGCTCAAGCGGATGATGAACTTAGGAGCCAAGGACACTCCCATGCGTGGATTTCTGCAGCGTTACTCGCGCATCAGTGTCAGTCGATGGTCGGGTTATTGGAGCATTCGACGGTCCGGGAGCCGTTGTCCTTGTTGGAGTGACTCATGATGACACGGTCGAATGCGGTACTGGCCCGCAAGATCGCCGAACTGCGCATCTTTGAGGATGAGACCTCCATTCAGGACAGCGAGGCATCCGTACCGATCGTTTCCCAATTCACTCTCTATGGCGATGTGCGCAAGGGCGCCGCCCATCATGATCAGACTGCGCCTGGACTGTGGCGAGCCTTTGGTTAATTCTGTTGTCGATGAGCTGCGTTCGCGCGGAATCCATGTTGAAACGGGGCGTTTGGCGCCATGATGTCAGTGGATCTGGTCAGCGGGCACTACACCTTGATCTGTCTGAGGTCAGCAGAACGTTGTTTGATGGAGGCCGGGCTGGTGAAAGCTCCGGCTTTTGTCAGTTTTCGATGGTTTTGCTGCGCCGGGGCTGCTCTCTCTCTTCCCGGACACAATCATCCCCACCTCCAGCCCTGTTCTCTATTCCCTCTGCCCACTTCCAGCCCTTCCCGCCCGCACTCCGGCCCTGCCCCGTTCCTCCTATTCCAGCGGGCACTCTAGTAGGCGCCCCCGGACAAAGTGCGTCATAACGAAGGTGTTTGGTCCAGATCATGTTCTTTCTCACGCTCTGACGCACTTTGGCCGAAGGTGGGCACGATCAGGCCCGAACACTCCAGGCTCATCGTAAACCCATCTGCCCTCGGTGAACGACGCGCGCGCGCCTGGTTCCCCAGGTGGGGAGTCGAGAAAACCAGGTCGCCCGCGCCTCGCTGCGATCTGAACAAGGGAGAAAACGATGTTTGAACGCTTTACGGACCGGGCCCGACGGGTCGTGGTCTCGCACCAGGACGAAGCGCAGCCTCAATCACAATTACATCGACAGAGCACCTGCTGCTCGGTTTGATCACCGAAGGGTAGAGCGGTGACGGCCAAGGCGCTCGAAAGCCTTGACATCAACAAGGACGCCGTTCGCTCAGCCGTCATCGACATCATCGGCGAGGTGAAAAGCCCGTCGAGGGACACATCCCTTCACCGCGCCAAGCGCGTCTGAGCTGAGCCTGCGTGGGCGCTGCAGCTTGGCCACAACTACATCGGCACCGAACACCTCTCCCTCGGCCTGCTCACGGAAGGCGAAGGCGTTGCCTCACAGGTCCTCATCCAAGCTCAGCGCGACGCCCAGCAAGGTCCGCCAGACCGTGATCGAGCTCTCTCTGGCTACCAGCGCAATGGCGACGACGGGCGCGGCGTTGGCGTCGGCGCTTCCTCAGGCGGGCGGCCAAACAAACTCCGCGATCCTCGAGCAATTTGGCGCAACCTCACCGAGGCTGCTTGCTAACAAGCTCGACCCGGTGATTGCGCCGCACTGAAATGCAGCGCGTCATGCAGATCCTCTCGCGCCGCACGAAGAACAACCCCGTTCTGGTTGTGAACCGGGCGTTGGTAAGACCGCGTTGTTGAGTCTCGCCGAGCAATCGTTGCGGGCGACGTGCCCGAAAACCATCAAGGACAAGCAGATCTACAACACTCGATATGGCGCTGGTCGCCGGTTCGCGCTACCGTGGCGACTTCGAAGAACGCCTCTAAGAAGATCCTCAAAGGAGATTCGCACTCGCGGCGACATCATCCTCTTCATCGACGAGATTCACACCACGGTTGGTGCGGGCGCTGCGGAAGGGCTCCATCGACGCCTCGCAGATGCTCAAGCCCGTAGCGCGCGCGGCGAACTGCAGACGATCGGTGCAACCACCAACGACGAATACCGCAAGCACATCGAAAAGGATGCGGCTCCTGAGCGCCGTTTCCAGCCGGTGAAGGTCGATGAGCCCAGCGTCGAAGAGACCGTGGGCATCCTCGCCAAGGGCCTGCGTGAGTCGCTGCGAGCCCACCACCGCGTGATCATCACCGACGCTGCGATCAGGCCGCCGCCGAGCTGGCTGACCGCTTCGTCTCTGATCGTTTCCTTCCCGATAAGGCCCGATTGACCTGATGGACGAGGCCGGTGCCCGCCTGCGGCATCCTGCCCGACCCGCGCCGCCGGGTTGCGTGGCTCGACGAGAAGATCGCTGAAGTGAAGCGCAATAAGGAGTCCGCGATCGACGATCAGGACTTTCGAGGAGGCTGCGGCTGCTTCGCGATGAAGAGCGAAGCGACCGAAAAGCGCAAGCGAAGGAATCAGCTGGCGCGATGGTCACTCGACTCTCGATCGCTGAGGTGACTGAGGACGATATCGCCGAAGTCTGGCTATGTCGACCGGTATCCCGGTCTTCAAGCTCACTCAGACCGAGTCCGCGAAGCTGCTCAAGATGGAAGACGGCTGCACAAGCGCGTCATCGGTCAAGATGCCGCGGTTAAGGCTCTGGCTCAGATCGATCCGTCGTACTCGAAGCGGCCTGAAGGACCCGAAAGCGTCCCGGTGCTCCTTCATCTTCGCCGGCCCGACCGGTGTGGGTAAGACGGAGCTCGCGAGCTCCCGCTGAAAATTCCTCTTCGGTGATGAGGACGCGCTGATCCAGCTCGATATGTCCGAGTTCTCTGAGAAGCACACCTCCTCGCGTCTCTTCGTGCTCCTCCCGGCCACGTCGGCTACGACGAGGGCGGCGAGCTCACCAAGGTCCCGTCGTCGTCCCTTCTCTGTCGTCCTCTTCGATGAGGTTGAGAAGGCTCACCCGGATATCTTCAACTCCCTGCTGCAGATTCTGGAAAAGGCCGCCTGACCGATTCTCGCAGGGCCGCAGGGTTGACTTCAAGAACACGGTGATCATCATGACCACCAACCTTGGCTACGCGCGATATTAAAGGGCATTACTCACGGGCCTGAGTCCACAGAGAACATCACCCACGATTACTCGCGCATGAAGGCCAAGGTGAACGAAGAGCTCAACGCACTTCCGTCCCGAGTTCCTCAACCGCGTGGACGAGGTCGTTGTCTTCCCGCCGCTGGACAGGAACAGATCAGAAAGCAGATCGTGGATCTGATGATCGCCAACACTTGCCAAGCGCATGGAGGCCTCAGGATATGAAGCTCCAGATCACCGACGAGGCGCGCGAGCTGCGCCGACCGCGGTTTCGATCCGGTTCTGGGCGCTCGCCCGCTGCGTCGAAACGATTCAGCGCGATATCGAGGACGCGCTTTCCGAGCGCATTCTCTTTGGGGACATCCTTCCGGGCGGAGTTGTCACTGTCGGCGTGAAGGGCGAAGGAGGAACGAGTTCACCTTCAACGGCCAGGCGGGCTAAGTGGTGGACGTCCTAAGTTCCCCTTGAGTTCGCCGTGACTTTGTTGGCCGAGGCCGGGCGGGGGTCTGCGAGTATTGCTTGCAGGCCCTCACTCGGCTGCAACGTCACAGCACTCAATACGTACGTAGATATGTCTGCGATCGCGAGATTCGGGGAGCTCGAAGTGACCTGTGTGAAATTGAACTTCTGTTCCTCAAATGAGGCAGTGCATGGGACACTAAAGAGGCCAACTTTGAATCGACACCTCTATCCCGTGCAAGAGTGGTGAGATAAATGAAGCAGAAGAATAGTGTTCAGGAAAGCGCATGAACCGACGCCAGTTCCGGCTGCGTTGATTGCGGCTTTCACAATACTTTTTCGACTCTTGCCATTCTTCACCAGGGGCGTTACGACCGCTGAAGTCGACGTTGATGACGGTGGTATTTGGTGACTGAATTCTTCGAAGAAAACCTCGTTAGCCACCCTGAACTATGATTCCCGAATCCTCGACGGCGCTTTCCGAGCGAATACGACGAATTCGATATCGGGCAGTCCGAGAAAGCGATGTGACTTTTTACCGATAAGACCGCTCACTCGGTTGCCCCGGTTGATGTTTGCTCAGGTGTCACTGGGTGCCGCAACGTCTCTGCCCGAAAATGCCTGCGCGTTAGTTCAGGGACGGGCTCAGCGCTTGGCGGTTATGTCGGATGCCCTCGGACAGGTCTGGCTTTCCCGCAGGTATCCAGCCCTTCGTCAACCGGGTTACGGATGAGGGCGCAGCTGCCACCGACATGGATCGAGGCGTTGCAACCGTTTCAAAAGCGGGCACTCTTTGCTGGTGATCCCCGCGTGCTGGACGTCGAATTGAGTGTAGCGACTCGCGAGCAGCTCGACCGTCTCAAAGTCCACCGACATCAGGGCTGTCGGCTAACGCCGAATTGGTGGTGCTGACCGCTGTTGGTGAACAGCCCGTCGCCTTGGATACTCAGCAAAACAGGGTTCTGGTTCTTCCCGATGGCTCCCCGCGCAATCTTTGCAGATGATGGAATTAGTGCTGCGTTACCCTCCAAGATGTCGGCCCGCAGTTCCTCTTCGGTCCTTCTTGCAACCGATCGTGAACTGATCTCGTCCTCTCAGTGGTGCGGTCACGAAGATCCCGGCGCATCACGCGACGGGTCTTCAGGGCTGCGCGTCCTGTCTTTCATAAGGGATGCCTGGGCGTGGAGGCAAATCGAGACCTGTTTGTTCGTAACTGCACGGATCCCAGCCTGAATAATCAGATGATCGTTGATTCCTGAAGAAAACAACGACGATCGTCTTTAGAACAAACCACACTCGAAGATCGTCCTGAATGACACTACTTCCGGGATCCGTATGTGGGCACTGCCCGAACACAATATAGTCTTGATGGATGACTGGGATAAGCAGGACGAATCTTGATAAGAAGGAAAGGAAGAAGATTCTCCTCAGATCCTGGACCAGATTGCTGATCTGAGACAGAATCACAACACGCCTCCGACGATCGATGATGAGTTCGGTATTCTTGGGACGCACAACGACTCTTCCGACTAAAGACAATGATTCGAACGGACGTCATTGCACCGCAGTGGTGACCGATCTCAAGTGGTAAAGGTCACACGCACTCATGATGGCCGAGCGCTGCGGATTACAGTATTCAGCAGTAACAAACAGGAAGTACGTCCTTCACCTACGAGGCCTCAGATGGCCAGGCAGTTGACTTCCGCGAAGGTGACGGTGACCGTCACCCGTGGGATGAATTCTGGTCCCAAGCAGCTGCGCGATCCGGGTATCGCTCTGGGACTTTCGCGCGCAGATTGAATACAACGTTTGACGGATTGGCAGGACGGACGGTGACCGATCTTCTTATCCCCAATGCGCGTGCCCTATGAAGGGAATCGGGCGCAGTTCCGTGAGGAAGGAACTCTGCAGATTCGTGACACGGAAAGCAGCATTGAATTCACACCATCGCTTTGGAAGTTTCTGACGGCCGTACGACCGCCGGGAACTTTGACCGTCAATGTCCGTCAGTAACCTTCCGCCGGTCGCCAACGCGGACTATATCGCGCGTGCTGGTGAAATGCGACGATTTCTCCCTTGGCAAATGACACCGGTCAACGGTGACAACCTCTCGTGGTTGCGCTTTCCGTTGCTCCTGGCAGGCGGAGTACGCCACGGATCTTGAACGCTGGGAACCGTCAACTTTGTCCTTCGCACAGGCGGGCTCTTACCAGTTCACACCTACACGGTGATGATGGTCCCGCGACGCCGCTTTGGGCGTGGTCGAGTCGATATTGTCAGAGTTGATGAACAGGCGGTCCCCATCGCGAGAGGACGACTTGGCAGTTCTTCTGCGGGTGGTTCACCGCGCTTCATCCGCTGAACAACGGCTCGATCCGCCATTGGCGTGTTGGTCACGTTCAACGGGTCGAGGTTCCGACGGCCTCGGACTGGAAGTTACCCTGGTTGACCGACACCTCTTGCGCATTACTGCGCCCGCGGGTTTTGGATTCGTCGGTTTCCTTTGACTATGTGGTCTCTTAGCGGGGTTGAGCCACGGCTCGTGCGTGTGACCGTGGTTCGACTGCTGAGGATACGAAACTCCGCGCCCGAGCTCAGCAATACGTAACTGA
>BNJV01002179.1_pt1 | contig 67739 bp, 74 predicted proteins | sample 8540591 | NCBI WGS metagenome assembly BNJV01 (sample SAMD00202457, study PRJDB9452) | human saliva metagenome | host: Homo sapiens
AGATGATAGAATAGAAAAAGTCTTCAGGGAAGAAGACTAAAACAACATTTTTGAAAAACCGAATGTTAGAAAATTTTTTTTAAAAAACTTTTAAAAAGTTCTTGACATCGACAAGATAAAATGTTAAACTATAAAAGTTGCTAATCGCAACAAACTTGAACATTGAAAACTAAACGAATTAAGTCAACGTTAATTCCAAAAAAAGGACAGTTCTAAAAAGGAACTATAAAACTTTTTAATGAGCTAATCCAGCTAACAAATTATTTGGAGAGTTTGATCCTGGCTCAGGACGAACGCTGGCGGCGTGCCTAATACATGCAAGTCGAGCGAAGTTTTTCTGGTGCTTGCACTAGAAAAACTTAGCGGCGAACGGGTGAGTAACACGTAAAGAACCTGCCTCATAGACGGGGACAACTATTGGAAACGATAGCTAATACCGGATAACAGCATAAATCGCATGATATATGTTTAAAAAGTTGGTTTCGGCTAACACTATGAGATGGCTTTTTGCGGTGCATTAGCTAGTTGGTGGGGTAAAGGCTCACCAAGGACGATGCATAGCCGACCTGAGAGGGTGATCGGCCACACTGGGACTGAGACACGGCCCAGACTCCTACGGGAGGCAGCAGTAGGGAATCTTCCGCAATGGGCGAAAAGCCTCGACGGAGCAACGCCGCGTGAGTGAAGAAGGATTTCGGTCTCGTAAAGCTCTGTTGTTAGGGAAGAATGATTGTATAGTAACTATATACAGTAGAGACGGTACCTAACCAGAAAGCCACGGCTAACTACGTGCCAGCAGCCGCGGTAATACGTAGGTGGCAAGCGTTGTCCGGAATTATTGGGCGTAAAGCGCGCGCAGGTGGTTTAATAAGTCTGATGTGAAAGCCCACGGCTCAACCGTGGAGGGTCATTGGAAACTGTTAAACTTGAGTGCAGGAGAGAAAAGTGGAATTCCTAGTGTAGCGGTGAAATGCGTAGAGATTAGGAGGAACACCAGTGGCGAAGGCGGCTTTTTGGCCTGTAACTGACACTGAGGCGCGAAAGCGTGGGGAGCAAACAGGATTAGATACCCTGGTAGTCCACGCCGTAAACGATGAGTGCTAAGTGTTGGTCTCATAAGAGATCAGTGCTGCAGCTAACGCATTAAGCACCCGCCTGGGGAGTACGACCGCAAGGTTGAAACTCAAAGGAATTGACGGGGACCCGCACAAGCGGTGGAGCATGTGGTTTAATTCGAAGCAACGCGAAGAACCTTACCAAGTCTTGACATACTGTGAAGACACAAGAGATTGTGTTGTTCTGACCTTTGGTTAGACACAGATACAGGTGGTGCATGGTTGTCGTCAGCTCGTGTCGTGAGATGTTGGGTTAAGTCCCGCAACGAGCGCAACCCCTATGTCTAGTTGCCAGCAGTAAGATGGGGACTCTAGACAGACTGCCAGTGATAAACTGGAGGAAGGCGGGGATGACGTCAAATCATCATGCCCCTTATGACTTGGGCTACACACGTGCTACAATGGATAGGAACAAAGAGAAGCTAACTCGCGAGAGCAAGCAAACCTCATAAAACTATTCTCAGTTCGGATTGTAGTCTGCAACTCGACTACATGAAGCTGGAATCGCTAGTAATCGCGAATCAGAATGTCGCGGTGAATACGTTCCCTGGGTCTTGTACACACCGCCCGTCACACCACGAGAGTTTGTAACACCCGAAGACGGTGGCCTAACCTTTAAGGAGGGAGCCGGTCACGGTGGGACAGATGATTGGGGTGAAGTCGTAACAAGGTAGCCGTATCGGAAGGTGCGGCTGGATCACCTCCTTTCTAAGGATAAGGAATAGGTTGACAATTCGTTTAGTTTTGAGTGTTCAAGGAATACTCAAGCACAATGAAAACTGAATACATTTAATTAGATCAAATTTATTTCTAGAAGAAACAGATTTACAAAACCGAGAAAAAAGTAAGTAAGTTGTAAAACTTATTCACAAGAGTTCAAGGAAAGAACGAAGCGTAAAAGCTACACACGATTAAGTAGAAAAGAGCGCACGGAGGATGCCTTGGCACTAGGAGCCGAAGAAGGACGTGACAAACGACGAAACGCTACGGGGAGCTGTAAGTAAGCAAAGATCCGTAGATATCCGAATGGGGGAACCCACCGCTTTTAAAAGGGCGGTACGCGAAAGCGAGGTAACGCAGGGAACTGAAACATCTAAGTACCTGTAGGAAGAGAAAGAAAAATCGATTTCCTAAGTAGCGGCGAGCGAAAGGGAAAGAGCCCAAACCAATATGCTTGCATATTGGGGTTGTAGGACTCTCAACAAAGCGTATGACAAAGCATAGTAGAACGAGCTGGAAAGTTAGACCGTAGAAGGTAAAAAGTCCCTGTATACGAAATGCTGAGTTGGCGTGAGAGAGCACCTGAGTACGGCGGAACACGAGGAATTCCGTCGGAATCAACCAGGACCATCTGGTAAGGCTAAATACTACCTAGTGACCGATAGTGAACCAGTACCGTGAGGGAAAGGTGAAAAGAACCCCGGGAGGGGAGTGAAAGAGAACCTGAAACCGTGTGCTTACAAGTAGTCAGAGCCCTTTCGGGGGTGATGGCGTGCCTTTTGTAGAATGAACCGGCGAGTTACTTTATCATGCGAGGTTAAGTGGAAGACATGGAGCCGAAGCGAAAGCGAGTCTTAATAGGGCGAAATAGTATGATGGAGTAGACCCGAAACCAAGTGATCTACCCATGGCCAGGTTGAAGTTTAGGTAACACTGAATGGAGGACCGAACCAGGACACGTTGAAAAGTGTTTGGATGAGCTGTGGGTAGCGGAGAAATTCCAATCGAACTTGGAAATAGCTGGTTCTCTCCGAAATAGCTTTAGGGCTAGCCTCGTTGTGAGTTTACTGGAGGTAGAGCACTGTTTGGACTAGGGGCCCATCCCGGGTTACCGAATTCAGACAAACCCGAATGCCAGATAAATATCAACGGGAGTCAGACTGCGGGTGATAAGGTTCGTAGTCGAAAGGGAAACAGCCCAGACCGCCAGCTAAGGTCCCAAATTGTATGTTAAGTGGAAAAGGATGTGATGATGCACAGACAACCAGGATGTTGGCTTAGAAGCAGCCACCATTTAAAGAGTGCGTAATAGCTCACTGGTCGAGTGACATCGCGCCGAAAATGTACCGGGGCTAAAACATACAACTGAAGCTGCGGATATAACTAATGTTATATGGTAGGAGAGCGTTCTAACATCATAGAAGCCGAACTGGAAGGTGAGGTGGAGAGGTTAGAAGTGAGAATGCTGGTGTGAGTAGCGAAAGATAGGTGAGAATCCTATCCACCGAAAGACTAAGGTTTCCAGAGGAAGGCTCGTCCGCTCTGGGTAAGTCGGGACCTAAGGTGAAGCTGATAGGTGAAGCCGATGGACAACAGGTAGAAATTCCTGTACCACCGAATATCGATTGAGAGAAGTGGGGACAGAGGAGGCTAATTGATCGCCCTGATGGAATAGGGCGTCTAAGCACAAAGACTGACAAGTAGGCAAATCCGCTTGTTTAAAGGTTGAAGTGTGATGGGGAGCGAAATAAAGTAGCGAAGTCAATGAAGCCAAACTCTCAAGAAAAAGCCGCTATCGAGATAAGAGGTGCCCGTACCGCAAACCGACACAGGTAGTTGGGAAGAGAATTCTAAGGTGAGCGAGAGAACCATCGTTAAGGAACTCGGCAAAATGACCCCTGTAACTTGGGAGAAGGGGTGCCTACGAGAGTAGGCCGCAGTGAATAGGCCCAAGCGACTGTTTATCAAAAACACAGGTCTCTGCAAAAACCGAAAGGTGAAGTATAGGGGCTGACGCCTGCCCGGTGCTGGAAGGTTAAGAGGAGTGCTTAGCGCAAGCGAAGGTATGAATTGAAGCCCCAGTAAACGGCGGCCGTAACTATAACGGTCCTAAGGTAGCGAAATTCCTTGTCGGGTAAGTTCCGACCCGCACGAAAGGCGTAACGATTTGGGCACTGTCTCAACGATGGACTCGGTGAAATCATAGTACCTGTGAAGATGCAGGTTACCCGCGACAGGACGGAAAGACCCCATGGAGCTTTACTGTAGCTTGATATTGAATTTTGATGCAGTATGTACAGGATAGGTAGGAGCCTGAGAATCATGCACGCCAGTGTATGAGGAGGCGTTGTTGGGATACTACCCTTGCTGTATTGAAATTCTAACCCTCGGCATAGAAAACCGGGAGACAGTGTCAGGTGGGCAGTTTGATCTGAGGCGGTCGCCTCCCTAAAGAGTAACGGAGGCGTTCAAAGGTTCCCTCAGAATGGTTGGAAATCATTTGCAGAGTGTAAAGGCACAAGGGAGCTTGACTGTGAGACCTACAAGTCGAGCAGGTGCGAAAGCAGGACTTAGTGATCCGGTGGTTCCGCATGGAAGGGCCATCGCTCAACGGATAAAAGCTACCCTGGGGATAACAGGCTTATCTCCCCCAAGAGTCCACATCGACGGGGAGGTTTGGCACCTCGATGTCGGCTCATCGCATCCTGGGGCTGTAGTCGGTCCCAAGGGTTGGGCTGTTCGCCCATTAAAGCGGTACGCGAGCTGGGTTCAGAACGTCGTGAGACAGTTCGGTCCCTATCCGTCGTGGGCGTAGGAAATTTGAGAGGAGCTGTCCTTAGTACGAGAGGACCGGGATGGACATATCAATGGTGTACCAGTTGTCACGCCAGTGGCATAGCTGGGTAGCTAAATATGGAAGGGATAAGAGCTGAAAGCATCTAAGCATGAAGCCCCCCTCGAGATGAGATTTCACGGATATTAAGACCCCTTTGAAGACGACAAGGAGAATAGGTTAGGAGTGTAAGTGTGGTAACACATTCAGCTGACTAATACTAATAGGTCGAGGACTTAATCAAGTGAAGTTCTTTTATGTAAGAGGTTGACAAAGGAATAAATGATGATATAATAGATGTATGAAGTTTTCGTCTGGTGGCGATAGCGAAGAGGACACACCTGTACCCATACCGAACACAGAAGTTAAGCTCTTTTAGCGTCGAATGAAGTTGGGTTTACGCCCCTGCGAGACTAGAACGTTGCCAGGCTTCAGAGGTCTTTAGCTAATGCTTTAGACTTATCATTCCACAGTAGCTCAGTTGGTAGTAGCATCTGACTGTTAATCAGAGGGTCGTAGGTTCGAGTCCTACCTGTGGAGCCATTTTTTGGCCCGTTGGTCAAGTGGTTAAGACACCGCCCTTTCACGGCGGTAACACGGGTTCGAATCCCGTACGGGTCACCATTTGAACGGAGGTTTAGCTCAGCTGGGAGAGCACTTGCCTTACAAGCAAGGGGTCAGCGGTTCGATCCCGTTAACCTCCACCATTTTAAATATTTCGGGAAGATAGCGAAGAGGTTAAACGCGGCGGACTGTAAATCCGCTCCTTAGGGTTCAGTGGTTCGAATCCACTTCTTCCCACCATTCTATTATTGGGATATAGCCAAGCGGTAAGGCAACGGACTTTGACTCCGTCATTCCCCTGGTTCGAATCCAGGTATCCCAGCCATGAGCCATTAGCTCAGTTGGTAGAGCATTTGACTTTTAATCAAAGGGTCGAAGGTTCGAGTCCTTCATGGCTCATTAATGAATAAAAAGGCTATCTAATAGCCTTTTTATATTTTTTTGGCCCGTTGGTCAAGTGAGTTAAGACACCGCCCTTTCACGGCGGTAACACGGGTTCGAATCCCTGCACGGGTCATCTTTAACCAAGTCGTAACTTTTAGTTACGGCTTTTTTTATGTTCACAAAAAGTATAGCATATAATTATATATGCGATACTTTTTATAATTAACTATTTTTAAATTATTTTTTTGTAAAACTTAGTGGTAGTACTTTTAAAAAAAGTTATACACTTCATAATTACTTTCAGATGTTCCTAGAATTAGTTCAAAGTTCTCATCTGCGAATTCGGCAATTACTTGTCTACAAACGCCGCATGGAGGACAATAAGTATCAATATTTCCTTTTGGTCCACCAACTACAGCTATCTTTTTTTAAAGTTAGTTACACCTTCACTAACTGCTTTAAATATCGCTGTTCGTTCTGCGCAGTTTGTAGGTGTATAACCAGCATTTTCAATATTACAACCTGTATAAATTTCTCCATCTTCTGTTAGAAGAGCTGTCTCTACTTTGAATTCAGAATATGGAACATATGAGAATTTTTGTCGCTTCGATAGCTTTTGTTAATTAATAATCTATTAATTTCTTCGTCTTTTTGGTTGTTATGAATATTTAATAGTTCAAAGATAGTATCTGCAACACCTGCTTCATCATTATTTTTTCAGTAGTATATTTTTGCTATTTCTTTAAGATGTGGGTTTGCATTTTTGCATAGCTACGCTGTATTTTACTATTTTTAAGCATAGCTTCATCATTTAAGTTATCTCCTATTGCTAATGTATTGTTTAGTGAAATTTTATATGCTTCTGATACTTGTTTTAAAGCATACCCCTTAGTTGCATTTTTATCCATGATTTCAAGGTTATTAGCACCTGAAGAAGTTACAGCAATATTTTCATTTTCTGATAGTAGTTTTTTAGCCTTTTCTAATTTATCAAGGTCATTAGATATTCCAATTATTTTTAATTGATGGATTATGTTCTTGGTTTAAGTAAAGTTCTATATTTTCTACTTCTGTAACATGTCCATTTTTGTAGTCTTTTTGATTCAGCTCTTAAATATTCTAAATCTGGAGTCGAACCTATAGAGCGTATAAGATCAGCATATGCTTGAATATCAGTTTCAATACTATGAGTATAAACAGTATTTTTTGTATATAGTTGATAGCTGATATCTAAACTTTTAAATATTCCTATTGTATAGTATAAATCTTTTATCTGTATAGGAGTAATACTAATGATCTCTTTATTTTTTTATTGTAGACAACCCCTCCGTTAAAGCTAATAACATCACATACGATATTATTTTTCTTCAAGAGCGGGTAATGCTTCATAGTAAGCTCTTCCTGTTGCTACTACGAATTCAATGTTATTATTTTTGGGCATATTTTTATTAATTCTACATTTTTTTCAGGTATTTTATGTTCATTATTTAGCAGTGTACCATCCATATCACTAGCTATTAATTTAATCATATTTTATTTTAAGATACTAGAGAAATTTCCTAGTTCTTTTCTCCTTTCCTCATATATAGTTAGATTATATCATAACTAGATAATTAATGTAACCTAAAGAAAAAAATATTAATATTAGAGTAATATTTCTACTATAATTTTTATTATTTATGATAATATAAGAGTTAATCAAATTATTTATAGAGAGTGATTAGATATGGAATTAAAAAAATATTATAAAAAGATAATAATTTAGAAGAATTGTTTTCTAAAGTAACAATAGGAATAGAAAAAGGAAGGACAAAGAATTTTAGAAAATGGTCATATAACAAAGTCAGACCATCCTAAAGTTTTAGAACCTCGTCACAAAAATCCATATATTCAAACAGATTTTGCAGAGTCTCAAATTGAACTTATAACAACACCAGAAAGAAACGAGAAAGATGTTATTAGAGTTTTGAATGCTATTCATGAAGTAGCTTTTAAAGAATATGCCCGAAGATGAGTATATATGGCCTTTAAGTATACCTGCTGTACTGCCTGATGATAAAGATATTAAAGTAGCTCAATTTGAAAAAGAATGGGATATTGTTTATAGAGAATACTTAGTTGAAAAATACGGTAAGTATAAACAAATGGTATCAGGTATTCATTATAATTTCCAAATTGATGATGATTTTATGAAAAAGTGTAGCTGATATAACAAATAACGATGTTGTTAATGTTAAAAATGATATTTATATGAAATTAGCACGTCAATTTTTTAAGATATCAATGGTTACTTGTTTACTTATATGGTGCATCACCTTTTGCAGAAAATAAATATTTTACAAAATGGAAATAAACCGGAAGGTTTTTGTGAGAAGCTTAAGAACAAGTAGATATGGTTATGTTAATGATGATGATATCGTAGTATCTTATTCTTCATTAGAAAAAAATATATCTGATTTAACAGGTTATGTTAAAGATAAAAAAATTAATAGCCGAAAAAAAGAGTTTTATTCTAGCGTTAGATTTAGAGGAGCTGAAACTGTAGCGGATTTACCAAAAAAAGGAATTAAATATATAGAATTTAGATTGTTTGATTTAAATCCATTTGCTCCTTTTTGGAATGTTAGAAAAAGATGTTAGATTTATTCATTTATTTATAAAAATCTTTAGTATGGATGGAAGAAGTGGATAAAAAAACTTCAGAATCTAAAGGAAAAAGAATATAGTGAGAGTATTGCTTTTATCTCATCCACTTGAAATGCTAATCTACTTAGAAGAAGGTTTAGAACTTTGATAATATGAAAAACATGATTAGAGAATTGAGCTTACCTGAAAGTGATATATTATTAATAGAAGAAAAAGAAAATGAATTAATAGACCCATCACTTACACTCGCTGCAAAAAAATAGTAAAAAGAGTATAAAAAGAAGGTAATATAATAGAGTTAGGGGTCAGTCTAGCTAAAAAAATATAAAGAAGATGCTTTAAGGGAATATTATTCATTAAGTGCATATAGGAACATGGAATTATCTACTCAAGCAGTAATTGAAGATGCTATGAAAAAAATGGTATAAAAGTAGATGTTATAGATGAAAAATGATCAGTTTATCCGCCTAGAAAGTAACGAAACTGTAGAATATGTAAAAAAATGGTAATATGACAAGTAAGGATACTTTATATATCTCCATTAATAATGGAAAAATAAAGTCGTAACTAAGAAGGTATTATCGGAAAAAAAGGATTCAGAGTTCCAGGTGGCTATGAAGTATCAACATTAGATGAAGCTTTTATTAAAATTTGATTATTTAAAAAAATAAACCTATAGTTATCAAACCTAAAAAGTACAAATTTCGGATTAGGAATCTCTATTTTTTTAAACATGGTACAGATGATATAGAAGACTTTTCAAAAGCTATATTGTTAGCATTAAAAGAAGATAAGGATATTTTAATAGAAGAATTCATAGATGGAACAGAATATAGATTCTTTGTTATAGAAGGTGAAACAAAGGCTGTTTTACTAAGAGTACCAGCAAATGTTGTAGGAGATGGAAAACATACAATTGCTGAATTGGTAGAGATAAAAAATGAAAATCCTTTACGTGGAGATGCGAAGAAAACACCACTTAAGAAGATAGAATTAGGTGAGATAGAAAGCCTACAATTAAAAGAACAAGGGCTAAGTTTTGATACTGTTCTTGATGAAGGTCAAATAGCATATCTAAGAGAAAACTCTAATATTAGTACTGGTGGAGACTCTATAGATATGACTGATGAAGTAGATGATAGTTACAAAAAGCTAGCTGTAGAAATATCTGATGCTATGATGGCTAAAGTATGCGGGGTAGACCTAATTATTAAGGATATTAAACAAGTAGCTACAAATCAAAATTATGGAGTAATAGAAGCTAATTTTAATCCAATGATGATGATGCATATTTACCCTCATAAAGGTAAATCAAGAAGGTTATCTCTGGATGTATTGAGGATGTTATTTCCGGATAGAAAAATAAATTAAAAAAGCTAAAATTTGATAATTGACCAAATTTGATATATAATATCAAGTGAGGTATAAAATAGGAGGTAAGAAAATGAATTTAATTCCTACAGTAATAGAGCAAACTTCTCAAGGAGAAAGAGCTTATGATATTTACTCAAGACTTTTAAAAGATAGAATTATTATTTTAGGATCAGAAGTTAATGACCAAGTTGCTAACTCAATTACAAGCCAACTTTTGTTTTTAGAAGCACAAGATAGCGAGAAAGATATTTATTTCTATATTAACTCTCCAGGTGGTAGCGTAACAGCTGGTTTTGCGATTTATGATACTATGCAACATATTAAATGTGATGTAGTAACAATTTGTATGGGTATGGCTGCAAGTATGGGAGCATTCTTATTAGCTGCTGGAACTATTGGTAAGAGATATGCGTTACCAAATGCAGAAGTTATGATTCACCAACCGTTAGGTGGAGCACAAGGACAAGCTACTGAAATTGAAATAGCTGCAAAACACATACTAAGAACACGTGAAAAATTAAACAAAATTTTAGCGGACAGAACAGGTCAAACAATTAAAGCAATTGAACGTGACACAGAACGTGATAATTACTTAAGTGCAGAAGAAGCTTGTGAATATGGTTTAGTTGATAAAGTTATGTATCCAGAAAATAATAAACCACAAAAAGAAAAAAAGTAAAAAAAGCTGCTAAAAAAAGCTACTAAAAAAATCAGAATAATTTAATTATAAAAAAACTCTCTCAGATTTCTGAGAGAGTTTTTTTATTATATTTTCCAAATTTTTTTCCAATTGCATTACGGAATTCGTAATTGTCCATAAAGTACTCTACATTTCCGTTAAAATGACGTTTGAATTGAAGAACACTATAATCAGTAGCATCTTCAGAAGTGAACTCTTTAGAAGTTCCAAAGAAGTTGAAAAATTTTGAAGTTATTTCTAATAGCATATTTTATCATAGTATACATTACTAAATATGACCCATTAAATCTAGAAAAATTTTTTTCATTCCTCCAGTGAAGTAAATAAGATCTTGTTTTGTCTCTATAAAACTTGCACATGATAGATAAATAATATTTCCATGTTCTTCTTTTAAAGAAGTGATTTTTTTGCTATTTTTATCATTGTTAAAAGCAATTGATTCATCTATTCTAGCAATTTTGTTCATAGTTTTTTTCAGGATTTACTTTTTCCACTTTCAAGTTTTTTTCAGTAAGTTTATTTTTTCAGCGTTAAAATCTTCAATTTCTTTATTTAATTTAGAAATAAGTGAATCACAATCTAAATAAGAAACCATAAGGTGAAGTTTATCACCCTAATGCAGTTTTTTTAGATTTCTAAAGTACTCACTAGTTCTAATTTGGAAGTTAATTCTATCTTCTGTACTTTTTGTTAATTGAATCAAATACTGCAGCATCTTCATCGTTAAAAAAATGTCGATTTCTTTTACAGTTATTCCTTCTTTTTATAGCTTTGTTAATTGAACGTTTAGCCATTGTAGAAACAGTTTTTTTAATAGTGTATCTTCAGTAAGAGTTTCTTCTAGTTCTCTTGAATATATACAACGAGAAGCTAAAGTAGGGTTTGTAAATAAGTCATCATTAAGTGGTTTATACCCCTAGTGAAGTTAATATTTTATCTGTTTCTATAGATTCTTTAGTAGTTTCAACATATTCAATATCTTTGTATATACGTTCATTTAAAAATGGATTTACCCTTACGCAAAGAACACGGAAGTCTTTAGCGAAGTATTTTTTTCAACTCTGTCATATAAAAATTTAACTAACTCAGTATTAGAATAATCCATTATCGGACCATGTTGAGCTGTTACTTTAAAGAAGAATTTTTTTATAAGGGAAGTAAATAAATGTTGCATATGCTAACACTTCGTCATTTTCTTTTACAGCAAGAATTTTTTTGTTTTTAAGGTTATTGAACTTTTGCATATTACTATATACAGCGGCTTGTTGTAAATAGTAACGATCATTATTTTTTTCTTGAACCGCTTTGTAGTTCGTTACTGCTAATTTCTGTAAATATCATTAAAAATGCTCCTTATATAAATTTTTAATACATACCCATACGATTATATAACAAATAGAAGAAAAAGTAATAACTATTATTTAAACTGCTTTACAATAAATGATATAATAAGGATATAAAATGTCTGGGAGGATAATTTATGAAAGAATATCAATTAAGAAATAAAAACTATAAAATTAGATATAATGATTTTCCTGGTGAAGGAATACCGATAATATTTATTCATGGACTAGGTTGTGCAGGATCTTTTGATTATGTTGAGATAGCAAATAGGAGAGAGTTCTTAGGTCATAGAAGAATATTAATAGATTTACTAGGAGCAGGTTATAGCGATAAACCTCTTGATTTTGAATATAAAGTTAAAAATCATGCGAAGTACTTAAGTGAATTTTTAGAAGATCTGAATTTAAATAAAGTTATATTATTTGGTCATAGTTTAGGAAGGGCTATCTCTATAGAACTTTGTGGACTTTGTGAGGAAAAGATAGATCGATTAATACTGACAGAACCGAATTTGGATCCTGCTACTAAGGGGAGAACAAGTTGGGCTGTTGCTCAATACACTGAAGAGAATTATAAGAGTAGAATAAGTAGTTTAATAGAATATTGTGCAAGTGGAAAAAATACAATGTGGGCAGCAACATTAAGAAATTGGTTGCCAGAGGCAGCATATCAAATATCAAGGGATGCTATAGAAGTTAGAGAAGTACCTTGGCGTGATATGTTCTATAGTTATAAAATTCTCGATTCTTTATCTTCGGTAGTAAAACATTACCAAGTGACGATTTAGAAGAGTTACCAAAGAATAATATAGAAGTAAAATAGTAGAGAATGCTGGGCATTCTATGGCATGGGAAAATCCAGAAGGATTAGCTCAAGTAATATACGAATGTCTTAATAAAGAAAATAAAAAGTTTGGATACTTCCAAACTTTTTTTATTTTTTTATATTTTTCTTAATTTTTAAATTACTTACCATTAAGTATGAACAGATTATTAGTAATAATAGGTTTATAATGCTTGGTAAGTTAAATAATGATATTATAGCTAAAACCGATCCACATGTTGTAATAGGCACACCTTGATAATAACCATCTTTCATTTTAGTAACATTAAATCGTGCTAATCTATAAGCCCCACAACAAGCGTAGATGGCACTAAGGATAGCCACTATCACTATTAATGTAGAAGTTGGTTTATCAATAAATACAAATTTTTCAAAAATTAGTATAGCAGGTGCTACACCAAAAACTTACAACGTCACATAAAGAATCTAAATCATGACCGATGTCAGAAACGACACCAAGTTTTCTTGCTACAATACCATCGTATCTGTCTGCAAGCATTGCTAATAAAATAAAGACAGTTCCCCAAACATAATATCCATGTACAGTGACTAAGATTGATAAAAAGCCACAAAAGATATTACACAAGGTAAGATAATTAGGTATAAAATTTTTATTCATTAAGTTATCCTCCAATGATTGATATTATAATTATAGTACAAATTGAAAAAAAGTCTAAAAAAATAAAAGTTACAATATGAAATTTATTAATTACTTTAATTTACATAAAAATTTTTGTAAGAAGTGTTGTTTTTTTAAAAAAATATTACTTGATATAATGTATATGTAATTTATTATGGGAGGGGTATTATGTCGCTAAAATTAGATAAAGTTGATATAAAGAAAAATTGCGAAAGAGTTAATATTTATTTGTCTTGGTTGTGCTATTTATTCATTTGCGATAATGCACTTTAATGTACCAAACAAACTTGCAGAAGGTGGAGGAACAGGTATTTCCTTGTTACTACTTTATGCATTTGGATTACCAGTATCAACTGGTACAATATTGGTCAATATACCATTATTAATTATTGGTTTTAAAATGTTAGATAGAAAAACTATGATATATACTTTATATGGTATTTCTATGTTAACTGCGTGGTTGAAAATTTTTTTGAAATATATAATGTTAATATTGATATTGGTGGAGATAAGTTATTAGCTTCTGTCTTTGGTGGTATTATCGCAGGTATTGGACTAGGAATAGTATTTTTAGTTGGTGGTACAACTGGAGGAGTAGATATTGTAGCTAAAATTATTCAACTTTATACAGGAAATTCAATTGGAAGAATTATTCAAGTATTAGACGGTGTTATTATAGCCCTTACGTTTGTAGCGGTAAAAAGTTTCCCAGCAATCTTATATACTCTTTTCTATATATTTATTAGTACTAAGTTAATAGACTATGTAGTTGAAGGTGGGGTATCTGGTAAAGGTGTAATGATTGTTTCACCAAAAATAGAAGAAATAACTAAAATAGTTCAAGAAGATATGGAACGCGGTTTAACGTATTTTAAAGGACAAGGTAGTTATACTAGAAAAGATATGAATATTGGTTATTGTGTTGTATCAAGAAATGAAATAAGTAGACTGAAATCGCTCGTTTTTGAGATTGACCCACGAGCCTTTGTAACCATAACAGAGGTTCATGATGTAATGGGCGAAGGATTCAGTTTTGATCAACCAAAGAAAATCAAAGTAGGTATAAAAAAAGATAAATAATAATAATAGGGAGTAACCTAATATATTATATTGTTAGGTTACTCTCATTATTTGAAAGGTATTAAGATGATAAAAAACTTTTATTTTAGAATAATATTAATAATAGGACTAACTACCGTATGTTGTTCATTTTTTGGGCAAACACTTCTATTTTTAATTAATATTAGTAAAAATTACTACCAATATTTAATTCTCTTAACACCGCTAGTGCTTCTTTTTACAAAATATAGTAATAAGATAATTAAAACTCATGGAGTAGGTATGAAGTATTTTTGTAGAAGCTGCCAATAAAGACAATGATAAGGTTAGCTGGTTTTTTTCCTATTGTTCTTACTATAAATACTCTGCTTGCTCATGTATTTGGTGTAAGTGTGGGAAGAGAGGGTGTTGCAGTCCAATTAGGTGGTGCTATTGGGAAAAATATGACGACTAATGATTTAAGTGATAAACAAAAGAAATATTTTGTTCGTTTAGGGATGATTAGTGGTTTTGCAGCTCTATTCCAAAACACCATTTGCAGCAGTATTTTTTTATTTTTAGAAATAATTGGGAAAAAGATAAGAGTTACTGCTAGTTCTATTTATGAGTTCATTAGTTATATAGTTGCAGCATTTATTTCAGCAAGGCTATCGCATCTTTTAGGTTTAGAAAAATTTTTTGTAGATGTTAATGTTAGTAATAATGATATTAATTTAGTAAACATATTAAAAAAATAGCGTTTATAAGTATAATTTTAACTTTTTTTAGGAATATTATTTGTTATTATTCAAAAAAATCTAAAAATAGCTGTTGCTACTTACAAATATCTTACATGGGTTTTATTAGTATTATTTATAGTAATGAGCTTTTACACTAAACTTTAGATATGCTTCATTAGGTACTAATTTAATAGATTTTCATTTAATGATTATAGTAATATTAAGGTATATGATTTTATTTTAAAATTAATATTTACGGCGATATGTACAGCGATAGGTTTTAGTGGGGGAGAGGTTACACCATTATTTGCTATTGGGGCAAGTTGTGGAGTTGTATTAGGCGTATGGTTAGGTCTACCTGTATTAATGGTAGCTGGATTAGGATATTGCTTAGTATTTTCTTCAGCAACAAAAAAACATGGGCAACACCAATATTTCTAGCTTTGAAGTTTTTTTGGCTTTTAAACTGATGTTAATAATGATATTACCAGCAGTACTGTTGTACTTTTATTAATAAAAAAATATAGTATTTATAGTTAGTTTATAAAAAAATACCAAGAGAAGAGTAATTTTCTCTCGGTATTTTTTTAGTTTATTATAAATACTATTCAGGATTTATTTTTAGTGACCAACTTTCTTCAAGTAATGGAATCATTTTTTTGTTACAGTATCTTTATCACCTTCGATAGAAGCATAATGAATTTTACCATCGTCTGCTTTTAAAAAAATATGTAATAAAATATTTTCCAGTATTTGTTAAAGTATTAATAACATAAGCATCATATCCACCGATTTTTGATTTAGTACCTGACATTTTTTCAAACATTTGACTATTCTTATGTTTAGTATATACTGAGTTTGCTACTAGCTTAGGATCGATAGATGCATATTCTGCCTCAGATATTCCAAGTTGATTTGGACGGAATATATTTAATGTAACGACATTATATGAAGATGTATCACTAGACTGTATGTCATTTCCACCATTTATATCTTTAAAATCAACCCAATCTTTAGGCACTTTAACATATCCGTACTCCTCAGAACCAATCACTTTAGTATCCGTAGTTTTATTATCTGTTGAAGATGAGTTTTTATTTGATGAATCTGAATTTTGATTATTAGATTCTTCTTTTTTATTTTCATCTTTTTTCTTAGAGTCCTCTTGTTTATTTGACTCATTTTGTGTTGTCTGCTCTTTATTTTGGTCTTTATTTTCGTTTTTATTTGTCTGACAAGACACAAGTAGTACGGAACTTAATAATAACATTAGTATACCTTGTAATTTTTTTCATATAGAAATCCCTTTCATTCACTTATAATTTTATTATATCATGTATATGAGAAAAAAATTATATATATTTATTAATATATATTGATAAATTATTAAAAAAAGAACAGAATCAGTAAAGTCTGACTCTGTTCTATATTTATAAACCTAAAAGTTTCAAAAATTTCTCTTTTATATTTTTAATTTTTTTGTTCATCAACATTTTTCACCATTTAGTTGAACTTTTATTTCTGAAATAATTTCACCAGGTTTATTTTTTTAATAATATATATTCTGTCACTAAGGTCGATTGCTTCGTCTATGTCATGTGTTATTAGTAGTGTGGTAAGATTAAACTTTTTACAAATATTTAAATACCAAGAATGTAATGATATCTTTGTTATTGCATCTAATGCACTAAAAAGGTTCATCTAGTAAGAATAATTCTTCTTTAAACATATAAGTTCTTAAAAGAGCTACCCTTTGTCTCATACCACCGCTTAATTCACTCGGATATTTATCTTTATAGTCATAGAGATTAAATAGTTTTTAAGTTTTTTTATAGCTTCAGCTTCAGCCTCTTTTTATTTACTTTTTTTATAAGAAGGGGAAGTATTATATTTTGAATTACAGTCTTATGCTCTAAAAGTAGATCTTTTTGAAGCATATAGCTGACTTTTCCTTTGAAATTAGAATCTCCTTGAATTTCTATAGTTCCAGATTGAAGTTCGTTGATACCTGCAATTAAATTAAATAAGGTAGTTTTTCCAACTCCGCTTCCACCCTAGAATAGAAACAATTTCACCTTGGTCGACATGAATATTAATATTTTTTTAATATACTATTATTTGGGTAATTGAAAGATAAGTTTTTTATTGTTAAGACACTCATTATTTTATGTAGTCATTGCTAAATCCTGTATTGTCTGCAAGTGGTTTTTCGATAATTTTGTTTTCGTTAACCCAACGGTAAAATGCATTCCATCTTTCAGCATCGAATTCTCCCCAATGCTCTTTATTTGACGCATACTGTTGAGAGATATATTTTTGTGATGCTACTACGAAATCACGTTTTTTTCTTTTAGTTCTGGTGCATTTTTTATTAAAATATCTGCAGCTTCTTCAGGATGTTCTATAGCGTAGACATATCCTTTCTTAATAGCTCTAAGAACCTTTTGTGCTTCTTCTTTGTTATTTTTTAGATAGTCGTTATTTGCGATAATTACTGGTGAATAGTAATCAAGTTTTTTATCAAAATCTCTTAAGTAGAAGAAATTTGTTTCTAAATTCATACTTTCTGCTAATTTACCATCCCATGCATAGTAAATCCAAGCAGCATCAAAAACTCCGTTTTCTAGAGGTGTAATTGAGTTACTATCACTATTTGGTACTAACTCAATTTTATTATAATCTCCACCTTGTTTTTCAACTAGAGATTTAATCATAGCTAGTTCAACAGGATCATTCCATGTTCCATATTTTTTACCTTCTAATGCTTTAGGATCAGTAATATTGTTTTTCTTAGGTGAGATAATACCTGAAGTATTGTGTTCAATAATAGCAGCTACAGCTGTAATTCCAGCTCCTTTAGAAAGTTTACTAGCCATAGTATCTTGATAATATATTCCAAAAGGCGCTTTATTATTAATTACTAAATCTGATGTGCTATCTTCTGGTGCTGGTTTGATATCAAGATCTATTCCTTCTTCAGCAAAATAACCTTTTTCTTTTGCGACATATAATCCTGTGTGGTTTGTATTAACTGCCCAGTCTAATACAAAGTCGACTTTTTTTAAATCTTTATTATTTGAACTATTATTAGCAGAACCACATGCTGTAAGTGTTACTGCAATAATAATAGAAAAATATACTAATTAGTATTTTTTTCATGATTTTCTCCTATATATTTCCATTTAATAAATTTTTCACTTAGTTTAACTAATTCTATACTTAGTAAACTTATAATAGATACCAATATAATAATTGCGAACATAGTATCGTATTCAAATAGTTTTTTTGCTTTAATCATATAAACACCTAGGCCTTCAAAACCTCCTAACCATTCAGCTACTACCGCAGCTATAAATGCATAAGAAACACTTACTCTAAGCCCTGCGTAGAAATAGCTTAGGCTGGTTGGTATTTTAACATGCCATAGTATTTGTAATTTACTAGCATTCATAAGTTTTTAATAATGTGATCATATCGTTATCACAATTTCTAAATCCATCTAATATACTAACGACAATAGGGAAGGTTGTAGTTAAAACTATTAAAACAATCTTTGGTGTTAATCCGTACCCAAGCCACAGTACCAAAATAGGTGCAATAGCTATAGTAGGAATAGTTTGCGTTAGGACTAATAGAGGATAAATAGCTTTATTAAATACTGGGATACTATCCATAATTAAAGCTAGAGTCCAAGCTATTATAATACCAAGTAGTAAACCGATAATAGCTTCTAGGAGGGTGATTTTACTGTGGAAAATTAATTGTTTATAATTTTTAATGAAAGACTGTACTATTTCTAAAGGAGTAGGAATAATATACTTAGGAAGTAAATTTAAATATCCAGCCCCTGCCAAATAATAAGTAGAATAAGCATAGAAATAGCGGCAGCATATTTATTTATTAAATTTGCATGCTTTTTCATCTATAGTTAAAATATTCCCGTAATTAATTTTCACATTAGCAAAAAAATATTTTTTTGCTATCTTCACCCGCAATTATTAAACATTCTTTTAGAGTATCCATTAATTCATTGAATTCTCCTTCTATAACTGTTTCGAAAGGAGAAACAATAACTTTAGAATGTTTATTTTTGTAGATAATGGATTACATTATCTATTATTTTTTTATTTTTTTCTTCATTATGTTCGCTCAATGGAAGAATTTGTAATGCAATACTGCAATTTGACAAAAATAAAAAAACCTCCTTACAATTTAAAGGGGTCTAAGTTAGGTCTTAAAGAATACTACCTACGCTGGCATTACCCAGATCAGGTGCGGTCGAAATTTATAATATTTCCTCTCAGACTGTTTACAGACTCCCGTATTTATGATTATATCATATACATTATTAAAAATCAATAAATCTGTTTAACGTTTTCAAGTTTAGAGTGTAGTTTGAAAAAGTGATACAAGAAATATAGTATAATATAGTTGCTATTTATATAGTTATTATTTTTTTAGTTACGATTAATGTATATTTAATATAATTAGTAAATAGATTTAATAATTCACCCTATATATACTTAGATTAAAAAGATATTTTTTTGATTTTTTGACTAGATATGTGGTAGAATAAAAAAATCATAATAATATAAAAATTTAAGAGGGATAACGAAGTGAAATTTTTTTAAAAAGAAATATTTGAATGGATTATAGTAGTTGTCGCATCTATAGCAATTTACTTAGTTTTAAGTACTTATGTAATAGCTCCATTTACAGTAAAAGGACATTCTATGGACTATACATTTGCTGATAATGACAAAGTTTTTTTGTTAATAAACTTAGTAAAAACTATGAACGTGGCGACGAAGTAGTATTCCATGCAAATGAAACAGATGATTATATTAAACGTGTAATAGGTGTTCCAGGAGACACTATTGAATATAAAGATGATGTATTATATGTTAATGGTGAAAAAGTGGATGAGCCTTATTTAACTCAAAAAATTAAAGAAGCTAAAGAATCAGGAACAGCACCATTTACACCAGACTTTAATATAGAGTACTTAAGTAGTACTAAATCAAAAACAGTTCCAGAAGGAATGTATTTTGTAATGGGTGATAATAGACAACATAGTACTGATAGTCGTGTCTTTGGATTTGTTAAAAAAGAAGCGATGATTGGTAAAGTAAGTCTAAGATACTATCCATTTAGTTCATTTAAGTTCTTCTAAAATTCAAAATATTTTAGTTGAATAAAATATGATGTTATGCTATCATAATATACGGGCACTCTAAAAGAGTGATAGAAGAAAACCACCCCCTACGATTTACGTAGGGGGTTTTATTTTTTATAAAGGAGATTAACATGACAAAGTATATTTTTGTAACAGGTGGAGTAGTATCATCATTAGGAAAAGGTATTGTAGCTGCATCAGTAGGTAGAGTACTTAAAAATAGAGGATTAAAAGTAACACTTCAAAAATTTGATCCATACTTAAATGTTGACCCAGGAACTATGAGTCCTTATCAACATGGAGAAGTTTTTGTAACAGAAGATGGAGCAGAAACAGATTTAGACTTAGGACACTATGAAAGATTTATTGATGTTAATCTAGGTCAATATTCTAACGTGACTGCGGGTCGTGTTTATTCATCAATTATTGAAAAAGAACGTCGCGGAGATTATTTAGGAGGAACAGTTCAAGTAATTCCACACGTAACAAATGAAATTAAATCACGTGTACTATTAGCTGGAGAATCAAGTGATGCTGATGTAGTAATTACAGAAATAGGTGGGACAACAGGAGATATTGAATCATTACCATTTTTAGAAGCAATTCGTCAAATTCGTAGTGACTTAGGTCGTGAGAATGTATGTTATATTCACTGTACACTATTACCTTATATTAAAGCAGCTGGTGAGATGAAAACAAAACCTACACAACAATCTGTAAAAGAATTACGTGGTTTAGGTATTCAACCAGATATTATTGTTGTAAGAAACGAACTTGCATTAACAGATGAATTACGTGCTAAAATATCTCTATTCTGCGATATTCCAAAACAAAATGTTATTGAAAGTCGTGATGTAAGTAATTTATATCAATTACCTTTGAATCTAAAGGCACAAAAAATCGATGATATCGTTCTAAAACACTTCAATTTAACAGCTAAAGAAGCGGATATGGAAGAGTGGACATCACTTGTAGAACGTGTAGATAACTTAAAAGATGAGGTTAGAATTGCCTTAGTTGGTAAGTATGTAGAATTACATGATGCTTATATTTCAGTAGTTGAGTCATTAAAACATGCAGGGTATAAACACAATTCTAAAGTTAAAATCGATTGGATTCAATCAGAAGATATTACTGAAGAAAATGTTCATGAGTATTTAAAAGAAGCTGATGGAATTTTAGTTCCTGGTGGATTTGGAGATCGAGGTGTTGAAGGAAAAATCACAACTATTAAATATGCTCGTGAAAATAAAATACCATTTTTTGGAATCTGTTTAGGTATGCAACTTGCAGCTGTAGAGTTTGCAAGAAACGTTTGTGGACTAACTGGAGCTCACTCTTCAGAGTTAGATCCAAATACACCGTACCCAATCATTAACTTACTTCCTGACCAAGAAAATGTAGTAGAAATGGGAGGAACTTTACGTCTAGGAAGTTATCCTTGTACATTAACAGAAGGTTCACAAGCGCATAAAGAATATGGTGAAATCAACATAACTGAAAGACACCGTCACAGATATGAATTCAATAATTTCTACCGTGAAAGATTAACTAATAAAGGATTAGTTCTATCAGGTGTTAGTCCAGATGGAAGATTAGTAGAAATAGTAGAATTACCTGAACACCCATGGTTTGTTGCTGGTCAATTCCACCCAGAATTCAAATCTCGTCCAGAAAAAGCACATCCATTATTCGCTGGATTTATTAAAGCAAGTTTAGAGAATAAACGCTAATTATGGATTTGTTTAATATAATAAATGAACTAGAGGCACGCGCAGATACTGCGCGTGCTCTCGTTATGTCTAGGTATATGAAAAATAGATTTCCTTTTTTTGGTATTCAAGCTCCTATTCGAGATGAAATTTGCAAACCATATTTTAAAGATGCAAAAAAAGAAAAGAAAATAGATTGGGATTTTTGTTGAGTATTGTTGGCAACATGAAAAAAGGGAATGTCAATACATTGCAGCACATTACCTAAAAGAGTTTGCAGAAATTTTTTTAGAAATTACTGATTTTGAAAAAAATTAAAGAAATTAGTTATAAAAGAAATCATGGTGGGATACAGTTGATATACTGGATAGAATTATTGGAAGCTTAATTTATCGTGATGAAACTTTAAAAAAAGGAAATTTTTAAAATGGAGTGTTGATGATAATATTTGGCTAAGACGTGTCGCTATAGATCATCAACTTTTACGAAAAAGAAAAGACAGATACTAATCTTTTTAGAAAAAAATATTAGTTAATAACTTAAATCATACTGAATTTTTTTATTAATAAAGCTATAGGTTGGGCTTTTAAGAGACTATTCGAAAAACTAATCCCCAATGGGTAAAAAGATTTCATTGAAAAATACAAAAATAATATGGCTTCGCTAAGTATAAGAGAAGCTAGTAAATATATATAATAATAGAAAGAGAATACTGTTTAATATTATTGAGCAAGTGTTTTCTTTTTTTCTTATTGTCTAATAGTGTTATACTATTAGTATAGCTGTTTGAGTCTTAATATTGGATAAAAATGCTTTTTCAGATGAGTGTTTATTAATTTATACAGTTTAAAATGAATTATAAGTAAAGGTTGGTTTTTAATAAATGAAAAAAAGTAGTAATAGGGCTAGTAGTTGTTATATTATCTATAGCATTATTAGTAACACTTCCTTTTATGTTTAAAAAGTAATCAGGAAGATTATATTGATTTCTCAAAAGTTTCAGAAAATGTCGATGATAATGGAAAAGATGATGATACATTGAGAATTGGTTTAATCTCTGTTGCTGGTGATAATAAAAGTTATATTTTTAGAAAAAGAATTAGCTAATTATATTGGTGAAAAATTGAATAAAAAGGTAAAGTTGATACAGAAAAAAAGCTACAGTGATATTAATTTATTACTAAAAAAAATAATCAAATAGATGTGGCATTTTTTTATCTACTGGTGCATATTCATTATATGAGGATAAAGAATCGTTAGAACTTTTTAGCAAGGCCGAATAGAGGTAAGGCATATTATCATCCAATAATAATTACCAAGAATGATTCAAATATAAATACAATAGAAGAATTAAAAAAAATAATAGTTTTGCTTTTTGTAGATACTTATAGTTATTCAGGATATTTAGTATTTAATGATTATCTAAAGAAAAAAATGGAACAACAGCAAATAAATTTTTTTCAGTAATAGTTATTTTTACACATAGTCATGAAGAATCTATAAATCAAGTTATAAATGGAAGAGTATCGGCTGCAATAATTGATGACTGGGCTTTGCAGTATATGAGTAGTAATTTTTTTCTGGAATAGAGAATAATATAAAAAAATTATTAAGACGTTTCCGGAAGTCGCGACAGGACCTGTAGTAACTCATAAAAAAACTATGAGGATAAAGAAAAAAATCAAACAGATATTATTATCTATAGATAAAGATGATTCTATAAAAAAACGTCTTATCACAGCTTCAGATAGAAAAAGTATGAAGAAACAAAAAGCTAGTGATTATCCAGATTTAATAAGTGAGGATTAAGTAAATGGCTAAGTTGAAAATAAGAAATAAGATTATTATATTCTTTGCGATAATCTATACAATATATTTAAGTATAATCTCAGTATATACATATGTTAATAATAAAAGTATATTAGAAAGTGCTTTGAAAGATAGAATTACTCAAACTTACTATCAGCTAGCTGGTGATATATCAGACGATATAAAAACTGAAAATACTTATGAAATATATCAAAAGATACATAGTGCTTCATCGAATAAGGAAGTGTCTTATATTATTATTTATGATAATGATAAAAAAATATTATAGGTAAAACTTTAAAAGATGTTCCAGAAAAACTTTTGACGTTTAATGAAGGACAATTAAAAAAATTATAAGAGTTATGGTAGTTCAAAAGGAGAGATATTAGAATACATTTCTCCTGTCGATGATGTTAATATTGGTTATATAAGAATAGGTTTTTTTATACTAAAGATATTTATGTGAAAACATATATGCAATTTATAAGAATTCTTGTTTTTAAATATTGTTGTTTTTTTGTAATGTTGCTAATTGTTGCTTACTATATTTCAAAAATTAATTGAACGACCAGTAAAAAGATCTAACTTCTGTAACAGATGAAATAATTAGAGAAGGTGATTATAAGAAAAATATAGATAAAGATAATTATAGTCAGGATTTCCATGTATTAGTTAGTTCTATAAATGAGATGGTAGATAATAATAAAAAAAGAATAAAAAAAGTTAAATAACTATTTATTAAATAAGGTTTTTTTAGAATTCAAGAAGAAGAAAGAAAAATGCTTTCTAGAGAATTACATGATGAGGTAAGTCAATCACTCACGAGTTTATTATTTTTATTAAGTAATTTAGTAGAAAAAGGAAACTGATAAAGTGAAAAAAAGATAGATTATTACTAATTCAATCAGAAATTGAAAATAGTTTAACTAATATTAGAAATATAGCAGTTAATCTAAGACCACCTAGTGCAGAGTTAAGCTTAGAAGAGGTAATAAGTAAATATATTGAAGATTATAAAAAAATTTGTATGGTATCTCAGTTGATTTTTTTATAGTAATTATAAAGGTGGTAAAAAAATGATAATTTCGATATTACACTTTATCGAATAATTCAAGAGTCATTATCTAATATAAAAACGACATTCTGGAGCTACAGAAGTAATTGTTAAGCTTTTATGGTAATTCAGATTATATTATTTTGAGTATAGCAGATAATGGTATAGGATTAACAAAAAGAACGTGTAGAATCAGCCAAAAAAAGAAGGTCGATTAGGAATATTTGGTATCCAAGAGAGAATATTGGATTTTTTTCTGGAGAATTCAAGGTGCTTAATAATAAAAAAAGTACTCTACAATATTAATGTGTAAGTTTAAAACAGAGACAATAGAGGAGAAGTCTAATGAAAATACTATTGATTGATGATCATAAACTGATAAAAAAATGGGGATTAGAGTTTTTGTTAGAAGACAATAAAAAAATTTAGTTTAATTGATGATTGTGGGAGTAAAGGTGAATTTTTTTAGAAAGAATTAGCACTACTGAATATAATTTATTTATTTGTGATATTTCATTACCTGATGGAAGTGGTTATGATATATTGGAGATTATAAAAGAGAAAGATTTAGATGCTAAAGTTATTATACTAAGTATGCATGAAGATAAATCATATAAAAAAAGCTTTTCAAAATGGGAGCTTCAGGTTATGTAACAAAAAGTACAGCACATGAGGAAATTTTTAAAAAGCTATTGATGTAGTAATGGAAAAAAATGAAATTTACTTGAATGAAAAAGTATGCTACAATTTTTTTATGAATTATATAAAAGCAGATAAAGAAATAGAACTTAGTGAACGAGAAAAAGAAGTCGGAAAAATATATAGTTGAAGGGTATACTTTAACTGATATTGGAGAAAAAAATTGTTTTTTTAAGTGTAAAAAAACAGTTGACACATATAAAAAAAGCGACTTATGGAAAAAAACAAATACTAAAAAAAACGAAGTGAGTTAGTTGAGTATTTAAAATCTAACTTAATGTTATAAAAATAAGAGGATCTCTATCAGATAATGTGATAGAGATCCATTTTTTATTAATCTTCTAATTGTTTTGATGTTTTCTTGAATAATGTTAAAGCAATGAATACGAATGCTAATACACAAGAAGCTATTAATGCGTAGAAACCTCCGTTCCATCCGAATACATCAACAAGTTTACCCATAACATAACCAGCACTTGCTGATCCAAGTAGGTAACCGAATAAACCAGTAAGACCAGTAGCTGTTCCTGTAGCAACACGTGGAACAAGGTCAGCAGCTTGAAGACCAATCATCATAACAGGTCCATAGATTAAGAATCCGATAGCTACTAGACAAATGTTATCTACAAGTGGGTTACCTGGAGGGTTTTTCCAGTAAACGAACACTGCAATAAGTACTCCTGTTAAGAATAATAACATTGGAGGAGCACGGTGTCCTTTGAATACTTTATCACTTAAGTATCCACTTGCTAACATTCCGAAGATACCAGCATATTCATATAAGAAGTAAGCCCAGCTTTGTTTATCAACAGAGAAGTGTTTTACTTCTTTTAGGTAAGTAGGAGCCCAGTCGATAATACCGTAACGTACGAAGTATACGAATACGTTAGCAACTGCGATAGCCCATAAGTATTTGTTATTAATAATGTATTTAAAGAAAATATCTTTTGCAGATAAAGTGTGAGCAGATTCAACTTTTTCTACGATTTTTTCTCCTCTCCATTCATCAACTGGCGGTAAACCTTCAGACTCTGGAGTATCTTTCATTAAGTAGAACATAATAATTGCTAAGATAATAGCGATTATTGCTGGTAAGTAGAATAGTGATTGCCATGCACCAAAAAGAGAAAGTCCTAATAATGCAAGAGGCCCGATTAATCCACCACCAAGGTTGTGAGAAACGTTCCACCAGCTCCACCAAGCTCCACGTTCTGAAGTAGAGAACCAGTTAGTCATAGTTTTTGCTCCAGGAGGATACCCCATACCTTGGAACCAACCATTAAGTGCTGAAAGGACAATCATAAATGTTAATGAAGAAAGCACTGCAGGTACTAGACCAAAAATTAAGCTGACAGCAGCAGAAGCAACTAATCCAATAGTAATAAAGTACTTAGGATTACTTCTGTCTGAAACGTTACCCATAATAAATTTACTGAAACCATAAGCAAGAGATAGTGCAAGTGAAACTTTACCTAAATCAGCTTTAGTGTAACCGTATTGATCAATTAAATAAGGGATAGCAAGTGAGAAGTTTTTTCTAATTAGATAGTACGCTGCGTATCCAATGAATACTCCTGAGAATACTTGCCATCGAAGTCTTTTATACTCAGCATCAGTACGAGAACTGTCGATTCTCGGTTTTGGTGCTGAAGCTTTTAAAAACGAAAACATATAAATTTCTCCTTCACTTCAATAATTTAGTATATTAAATTTTTTTGTTAGAAGGAATGACGTCAATCTTCTTGAATAAATTTTTTTACTTTATTTTTATAAAGTATGTAACTTATAAACCTTATTATATATAAATGAAAAGCGTCTGTAAATGTTATTATGTAAAGTTTTTTTATATTTTAGAAAAATCCCCTACACCTGTTGTAGGGAAATTTCTTACAAAAATAACTATTGACAATTAAATATAAAAAGAATTATAATTGATTAATCAATAGTTGACAAGTCAATTAATTATTTTTTTAAAAAAAGGAGTATAGCATGGATGTTAAGGAATGTATAGAATTATTGTATAATTTAAAAAAAATTTAGATAAAAAAAATTGCTAGATTTATTTGAGAAAAAAATAGGTATTAGTTTAACAAGATTTCAAATTATAAAATATCTACATGAAAGTTCTTTTAGCACATCAAAACAAATTTCACAAAGTCTTGAAATAGATGCAGCAGCAACAACCAGGCATATAAAAAAATTTTAGAAAAAGATGGTTATGTAATTAAACGACGTAATAAAAAAATAATAATAGAGAAGTTTTTAGTGGAACTTTCTGAAAAAAAGCTTTTTGAAGAAATAAGACGTTGCGAAAGAGAAACAACTGTTCAAGATATTATAGGTAATGAATTTACTGAGAAAGATTTAAAAAGACTTAGTCAGCCTGTTAAATAAATTTAATAAAAATTTCAAATAAAAAGAGGTATAAATAATGAGTATATTATCAACAATATTAGTAACATTAGTTGCAATGTTATTTTTTTCTATATAATGTATTTAGAAACATTTGCAACAGATTCTGAAAGTACAAGTAGAGTATTTAATATTCCTCAAGAGGAATTAAGAAAGACAAGCTTAAATACATTATTTAAAAAAATCAAGGTGTTTACAATGGTTTATTAGGAGTAGCTTTATTATATGGTACATTTCTATCTAAGAATCCAGTAGAAATAGTTGCGATGTTATTGGTATATATTATTTTTAGTCGCTATATATGGTGGTTTAACAAGTGATAAAAAAATTATATTAAAAACAAGGTGGCCTACCAATATTAGCACTTCTTTCATTATTATTTTTAGTTTATAAAGGAGAAAGATTAATATGAACAATACAGCAGTAATAATAGGCGCAACTGGTGCAGTAGGAAATGAAATTTTAAAAGAAGTATTGAATCAAGATTATTATAACAAAGTTTATATACTAGGAAGAAAATCAATAGAAAAGTTCCCAGATAATAAAAAAAATTAGAAAAAAATAGTAGTTGATTTTTGAAAATCTTATGTTCAATACTGATATTCTAAATAATTCTGATGTCTTTGCTGCAATAGGGACAACGATAAAAAAATTGCAAAAAAACAAAAAGAAAATCAGAAGAAAATAGATTTAGATTACACAGTTAATTTTGCTAAATTATGTGAAGGAAAAGTAAAAAAAGTTTTAACGTCGTATCAGCGTTAGGAGCTACAAGTAAATCTAAGAACTTTTTACACTTCGATAAAAAGGAAAATTAGAGGATGAATTGTCAAAAATTAGATTTGGGTGTTTTTAAGAATATACAGACCTTCTCTATTGATAGCTAAGCGAGATGATAAGCGATTGTTAGAGGAGATATTTATGAAATTTGTACCAATCTTTAAAAAAAGATTCTTGTAGGAAGATTTGAAAAAAATATAAACCGATTGAAGTAGAAGTTCTAGGTAAAAGCAATTGTGGAAAAATGCAATAGGTAATAAAAAGAGAAGGAGTGTATCATTACTCTGATTTTTAAAATATCTTAAAAAGACTCAATAAATTCTATAATATTAGTATTTTAGTAACCTAAAGTTATACTTTGATAATAACTTTAGGTTATTTTTTTAAAAAAATAATCTAATTTTCATTTTTATATTCATAAAACTCTTATACAATTAGTTTATCAAAAGAAATAAACAAAAAAACATAAGGTAACTTTATTGTTTACTGACTTTGTGATAAAATATATGTATAAAAGTGAGAGAAGACAGAGAGAATGAAAAAAGGATTTACAGTATTTGCAATAAGTACATTATTATGTGGTGGATTGACAATAGCAGATGGGGGACATCAAGCTTTTGCAAAAGGTGGAAAGGGTAGCTCTTCTAGTAGTTCTTCTCACAGTAGTTCAAGAGGAAATTCATCACATGGTTCATCATATGGCTCATCTTATGGTAGTTCAAGAGGAAGTTCATCACGTGGTTCATCATATGGTAGCTCAAAAAGAGGTTCATCAAATGAATCGTTATTTGACAGCTCAAGAAGTTTAACGTATGGAAAATCTAGAGAACGTTCATCATATGGATCATTATCTAATAGAAGTTTAAGAGTAGGTACAAGTTCAAAAACAAATAATAGAAATAGATATTCAAATGGAATTGCAACAAGAACTTCTAAACTACACAATAATTTAAGTAATAGAACAAATGGAACATCAAAAAAATATTACAAATTCAAGATTTGGTAAAACAAGAACCTATGGAAAAACAACATTTACTAATTCATCGAATAGAAATACAAAAAAAATATAGGAAGTAATAATATTGTTACTAAGAACTTTAGAAGTAATTTCGTAACAAGAAGAGGAGCAGGATTACATAAAAAAATAGAACTGGAAATAATGGAGTAGTTTCTAATAGAACACTACAAAATAATAGACAAAATAAAGTACAACTAAATACTGTTAGTCCAAATATTAATAAGTTTAAAAAGTAACTTTGTAGCAAGAAGAGGAGCAGGGTTACATAAAAAAATAGAACTAGAAATAATATAGTAATTTCTAATAAAACATTGCAGAATAACAGACAGGATCAAACACAACTAAATGTCGTTAGTCCGAAAGTTAGTAAGTTTAGAAGTCGTATATTTAGAGGGCAAAATATGATTTTCTACAGAACAAATAATAATCAATTGATTCAATTACCAAACAAAAAAATCAATAAGGATATAAACCTGAAGTAAATTATCAAGATTTATTTCGGGTTTACTATTTATATATAGATTGGTGGTGGATTTTTAAATGATTTATAATAACTAAAAAAATTCTGATATGATTATAGATAATTCCCAAGAATTTTACAGAAAAAAATTTTTTTCAAAAATATAAATGATAACTTTGTAAAATCTCTAAAAATATTATATAGATAATATAAATATTAAGTGTATAAATATAATTTATCGTATTAAACTAAGGTGTATATTTAAAAAAATATTTAGAAAGTGTATTAAAGATAAAGAATATGTTTATATTAAAATAATAATTGTTAATTGAAAAGAGATAAGAATTATCTAGTGAAAATTTTTCAATGTATAAGTAATGATAATAATTATTGAAATGTAATATTAATTAAGAAAAAAATTGATATTGATATACGATTTTTATTTATGATATAGTATTTTTTTCAAAGTTAACTAATAGTAATTATATGTTAGCTAATTTACTATAAAGGAGAACAATCATATGAAGAAGGGATTAAGTGTATTTGCATTAGCGGCTTTATTATTTGGAGTAGGTGCAGTAGCAGATAGTAATCATGAAGTTCAAGCAAAATCTCATTCAAAAGGAGGTAGTGTTAAGAGAGCAAAAAGCTACACCAGTAGCGAGAAGAGCAGTGGCAAGACCAGTAGCAAGAAGAGTGGTTGCAAAAACCGGTAGCAAGAAGAGCAGTGGCAAGACCAGTAACAAGAAGAGTGGTTGCAAAAACCTGTAGCGAGAAAAAAACTACAACAAGACCAGTTGTAAGAAAAAAACAACACCAACAGTAAGAAAAAAACTACAACAAGACCAGTTGTAAGAAAAAAACAACACCAACAACAAGAAAAAAACTGCAACAAGATCAGTTGTAAGAAAAAAACAACACCAATAGTAAAAAAACAGCAGTAGCAAGAAAAAGCTACAACAGCTAAAAAAAGGAACAAAAAAACTGCGGTAGCAAAACAAGGCGACAGCGATTAAAAAAAGGAACAAAAACTGCGGTAGTAAACAAAGCGACAGCAGCTAAAAAAGGAACAAAAACTGCAGTAGTAAACAAAGCGACAGTGGCTAAAAAAGGAACAAAAACTGCGGTAGCAAACAAGGCGATAGCGACTAAAAAAGGAACAAAAACTGCGGTAGCAAACAAAGCAACAGTTGCTAAAAAAGGAACTGTAAAATCTGCAGCAAACAAAGTGACAGCAGCTAAAAAAGGAACAAAAACTGCGGTAGCAAACAAAGCGACAGCAGCCAAAGAAGTAACAAAAACTGCAGCAGCAAGTAAAGCTACAGAAGCTAAAAAAGGAAAATTTAAATTACCATTACATGGGAATTATTGTGGTCCAGGTCATGGTGATTTAACTAAAAATCCTAAACCGGTTGATACATTAGATGCTATTTGTCGTAAACATGATATTGGATACAAAAAAGATGGATATTTTAGTAGAAAAGCTAATGCTGAATTTGTTAAAGATGTAGTTAAAAACTTTAATAAAATGAAACCAGCAGAAAAAAAGTAAAAAGCAGCAATATTCTCAGCTGGATTTATAGCTATGAATAATACACCATTACGTGAAGTATCAACAATTATTAATGGTATCACTGGAATTATTAATGGTATCACTGGTAAATAATATTATAAAGTCTTTTTTCAAAGCACCCTCTAAGAAGGGTGCTTTTTATATATGCAGATATAGTTATATAATTCCATACAAAAAAACAAAAAAATAATAATCATTATCAATAAAATGCTAGTAATATTTTTGTATTTTGTAATAAAATAGAGAGTAAAGATCTATATAAATAGGAGTGTATTTAAATGAAAAAAGAAGCAGGTCATAAGTTTTTGAAAAAATTAGGAAAAACAAAATTGCGTCCTGGAGGAGTTAGAGGTACAAACTTTCTTTTAGCCCATGCAGCATTTAAAGAAGGAGATGTGGTTTTAGAAGTTGCATGTAATAAGGGAGTGAACTTAATTGAATTAGCTAAGAAACATCCAAAAAAACAATTTTTCGTAGGAATAGATGTTGATAAAGAGGCAATACAAGAAGCTAATGAAGAACTAGCTAAATATCAATATCAAAATATTAAATTTTTAAAAGCAGATGCCTTTAGAATGAAGTTTCCTGATAATACTTTTTGATTATATTATTAATGAAGCTATGCTGACAATGTTTAGTAATAAGAGTAAGGAAAGAGCTCTTAAAGAATATCTTAGAGTATTAAAACCAGGTGGATTACTTTTTAACACATGACATTGCTTTTAGTTAATAATTATGAAGAAACAAGAAAACAACTATCAGAAGCAATAAATATTAGTGTATTTCCTCTTCCACAGAATGAATGGAAAGAGTTGTACTCAGAAATAGGATTTACTACTGTTAATTTTTCTACAGGACGAGTTAACTCTTATGGATCCTAAAGGAATGATTATAGATGAAGGTTTAACAAACACTTTAAGAATTTTTAAAAAAAATGGTTTAAAAATCAGAAAATAGAGCTCAATTTATTAAAATGAAAACTACATTTAGTAAATTAGAAAAAGATTTAAATTTTTATTTGTTTTGTAAATAAAAAAAGCGTTATAATTAAAATATAAGAATTTAAAAATTAAAGGAGAAATAACATGGAAGTAGGAACAATTTTTTTCAAGATAAAGGTTTATTAAAAACACGACCGCTTTTAAATTAGTAAAAAAAGTAGGGAAAAAAAGGTGATTTAATTCAAAAAAACATAATCACCCAGAAGCGCTAGTAGTATTCACTGTAGTAAAAGGTGAGGTAGAAGTTCATTTAAATGATACTGAAGTTCATAAAGTAGAACCTGGTAAAGTTCTTCACTTTGATGGAGACAACTATATAAATGCAGAGTTTTTTTAACAGATGGAGAAGTTTTTTTGTTACTTTGATAACTAAGTAAATCTAAAAAAAGTATAACTATAATTTTTTTATATGTTTTTTTATACAATCTAAATTACTTTAGGGAGGAAAAATATATGTTAAATCAAGTTATACTAATAGGAAGACTAGTAAAAAAACCAGAACTCAGAGAGAGTGAAAATGGAAAGAACTATTTAAAAAGCAACTCTAGCTGTACAATCAGATTATAGAAAAAAAAGATGGTGAATACGAAACTGACTTTTTTTAGAATTTACAGCATTTGGAAAAAGTTGCGGAAAACACAGCTAAATATTGTGATAAGGGTAGTTTATTAAATGTCATAGGAACATTGAGTAACAATGTTTACAAAGATAAAAAAATGGTGTTAATCATTATCAAATGTCAGTTATTGCTACTAAAAATCTCATTTTTTTAAGCAAAGGTAATAAAAAGAAGAAAAAAACAAATAGAGGATGTATTTGTTTTAGGCCAATAAGGATAAAAAGTAATTTAGATTGTTAGAAATCTTTAATGTAATTAATTGCATTAAAGATTTTTTTGTAAGTGTCAACATTTTTTTATATTTACTATCTTAAGAAAAAGATAGTAAAATAATTAGTGTAGACAAATAATCTTAAATACAAGGAGTATCAATTGTGAAGAAGTATAAATTATCGATATTTTTAGCTAGTGCTGTATTAGGAGGAGTTGGAGCAACTTATATAGCCGCTGAAACAAATCATGCTTCAGCAGCAGAAGTAAAAACTGAAGTAGTTGCACCTGCTAATACTAATGAAAATAGTGGAACACCAAATACAGGAGTAGCTAACACGCAAGCAACAGCACCTAAAGAGGTTGCTAATATTGGTGAAATTCAGGGGGAAAGTCACCAAAGCCCACTAGTTGGTCGTGATGTAATAGTTAATAATGTAGTTGTTACTAAAATAGATAAATCAGGGTTCTATGTGCAAGATAAAGTTTCAGATAATAACCCAAAAACATCAGATGCATTGTATGTTGCGTCAAAAGATAAAGTAAAAAGTGGAGATTTATTAAAAGTTCAAGGAACAGTAAAAGAAGGATATTTAGAAGAATATGCTGTTAGACCAGGGCAGACTTTTAAAGCACCGGTAGGTAGCCTAACTGTAACTCAAATTATTAATGCTACTATTACAAAACTAGGGGTAGCAGCTTTACCAGATGCAGTGGAATTCTCTAAAAAAATACCTAAAGACACTGTAGACAAAACACCAACAAAATATGATCCTGAAAATGAAGCTTTAGATTATTTTGAAAGCTTAGAAGGAATGCGTGTTAATATTAATAAACCTAAAATTTTAGGGCCACAATATAAAGGTGATATCTATGTATTACCAGGTAACTATAATGGACAAAAACTAAACAATATTGGTGGAGTAAATCTTCGCCCTGGTGTTCAAAATACCGAGACAATAGCTATTGAAGTTGGGAAAAAAGTCGTAGCAAAAGCTAAAGATTACTTTAATGAAGATATTACAGGGGTATTCACGTACAGATATAAAACATATAGAATTGATCCATACAAAGTACCGAAAGTACAAGATGGCGGTTTAAAACGTGAAGTATCAAAAATATATCCAGCAGAAGACAAATTAACTATAGCTTCATACAATATCGAAAACTTTTCTGCAAATAGCAAAGGAAGAGATGAAACACCAGAAGAAAAAGTAGACAAAATTGCTAAGTCATTTATAAATGAAGTTCATAGCCCAGATATTATTACACTAATTGAAGTACAAGATAATAACGGAGGAGTAAATGACGGAACTGTAGAAGGTGTTAAGAGTGGAGAAAAACTAGCTGATAGAATTAAAAGTTTTGGTGGACCAGAATATAAATATACTGAAGTAGCTCCAATTGATGGAAAAGATGGAGGGAAACCAGGTGCAAATATTAGAGTTGCATACTTATACAATCCTAATAGAGTAACTCTTATTGGAAAAGATAAAGGTGGAAGTGAAGAAGCTGCACGTTTTGTAGATGGACATTTAGAAAAAAACCCAGCGAGAATCGATCCAACTAATATAAACTTTGAAAAAGTGAGAAAATCATTAGCTGCTGAGTTTGATTTCAAAGGTGAAAGAATAGTAGTTATAGCAAACCATCTAAAATCAAAATTAGGGGATGATGCGGTATATGGGTCTAATCAACCAGCAATAGAAAATACTAAAGCACAACGTGTAGAACAAGCAAAATTATTAAATGCATTTGTTAGAGAGGGGTTACGTCAAAATCCTAATTTAAAATTTGTTTTAACAGGAGACTTTAATGACTTTGAATTCTCTGATACAGTAAAAACAATCGTAGGTAATGAACTAGTAAACTTAATGGCAGAACATGAAGCGGGCGATAGATACTCATACTTCTATCGTGGAAGTAACCAAAGTTTAGATAATATACTAGTATCTAAAAACATTAAGGATAGAGTATTATTCTCACCAGTGCATATTAATGCATCATTTATGGAAGAGCATGGTAGAGCTTCTGACCACGATCCTGTAGTTGTTCAAATAGACTTTAGTAAATCTGAAGAAGTGGTTAGTCCAGAAGTAACTCCTAATAAACCAGAAAATACTCAAGGTAATACATCTTCAGCAGTACAAAATATAACAAAATTAAGTGCTGTTAATCACAAAGGTGAAGTTAAAATAAATTCACATTCAAATAAAAAAGAAGTATTACCAAAAACAGGTCTAGATTCATCTAGTTCATTTGGTCTAGGAATATTTGGTGTAATTGCGGCCTTCTTCTTAGGTAGAAAAAAACGTAATAATTAATATAATAAAAGATATTTATAATAAACTAAAAATCAACTCTATTTAATGGAGTTGATTTTTTTATAAATAAGGTTATTAGGAGTATAATTAATAGAGAAAAAAACTAGAAATATGATAAAATTTTTATAGTTAATCAAAAATAATGATTGAGGAGTTTTTAATCATGAAAACAATGTTATTTATTGATGGTCTTGAAGTATTTGCTAATCACGGATTATTTGAAGAGGAAAAATAAACTAGGGCAAAAGTTTATTTTTTTGATATTGAGTGTGAATTGAATTATAAAAAAAGCATTATTTAGCGACGAAATGACAGATAGTGTTAGTTATGCTGATATAGCTGATGTAGTAGTTAAAACTGCTACTGAAAATACATTTAATCTACTAGAGCGTTTAGCAGGTGAGGTGTTTAAAAAAATATTTTTTTAATAGATTTCTGAAATCGAAAAATATAAAATTAAAAATTAATAAACCAGCGGCGCCTGTAAGACATCATTTTGAAAAAAATGTGGTGTAGAAGTAAAAAAATATCGCGTGAGGAGTTCTATAGATTATAATGATTATTTTTAGCATTAGGAACCAATATAGAACCGAGAGAGCAATATTTAAAGGATGCACTAAGAAAACTTGAAGAAAATAATATAAAAAAATCATATTAAAAAAAGTAGTGTATATGAGACTCCTGCTTGGGGAGGAGTAGCTGATCAAAACTTTTTAAATATGTGTATTGAAGTAGAGAGTAATTTAGATGCCTATAAACTGCTTTGATACAATTCAAAAAGATTGAATTGGAGTTAGGTAGAGTGCGTAAAGAACATTGGGGAAATAGAACTATTGATATTGATATAATTACATTCGATGATTTAGTATTTAATGACGAAAGATTGATTGTTCCCTCATAAATATAGTCATGAAAGAAATTTTGTGTTAGCACCGTTAGTAGAGATGTATGGTGATATTAAAAATATCAGGGATGAATATTAAAAAAATCATTAGAGAGAATTACAGAACCGATTAGAATTTTTTTAAAAAGTAAATTATAAGATGAAAGGATAAAGAATGTTTAAAAATTAGAGAAATAGAAATTCCTAATAGAGTAGTGCTAGCACCGATGGCTGGTGTTTGTAATGCTGCTTTTAGGCTTACTGCAAAAGAATTTGGTGCAGGATTAGTATGTGCGGAGATGGTTAGTGATAAAGCTATTTTATTTAATAATAAAAAAACAATGAACATGCTTTATATTGACCCAAGAGAGCGTCCATTAAGTTTACAAATATTTGGTGGAGAGATTGATACTCTAGTAGAGGCGGCAAAATATGTTGATAAAAATACAGAAGCGGATATTATAGACTTAAATATGGGGTGTCCAGTACCAAAAATTACAAAAGTTGATGCTGGTAGTAAATTATTATTAGATCCAGATAAAGTTTATGAGGTAATTTCGAGAATAGTTGATTCAGTATCTAAGCCAGTAACAGTGAAAATGAGAATGGGTTGGGATGATGAACATATTTTTGTAATGGATAATGCTCGTAATGCTGAAAGAGCAGGAGCAAGTGCAGTAGCTATTCATGGTAGAACAAAAGTTCAAATGTATAGTGGGAAAGCAAACTGGGATGTTATTCGTGATGTAAAAAAAGAATTAAAAATCCCGGTAATTGGTAACGGAGATGTAACAACTCCAGAATTAGCAAAGAAAATGTTAGATGATACAAACTGTGATGCAGTAATGATTGGTAGAGCGGCATTAGGGAATCCATGGATGCTATACCGTACAGTTAAATATTTAGAAACAGGTGAATTAACACCAGAACCAACACCAGGAGAAAAAATTGATGTTTGTCTACTTCACTTAAGAAGACTTATGGAAATCAAACCAGAAAAAGTAGCTGTTCATGAGATGAGAAAACATGCAGCATACTATATGAAAGGTATTAAAGGTGGAGCAAAAGTAAAAAAAGAGCTTAATTACCTAAATACATATGAAGAGATGGAAAATCTGTTTGGTGAATTTTTAGATTTCTTAGAGTCTAATGAAAAACCTCAAAAGAAAGAAATAATACTTTAATTATAAAGTGGATATCAAAAAGAATCTAGTCATTATTAATTTAATATGTTATAATTATCGTAGAAAAAAAATTGAGATAGGACGGGGAACAATGGTAAGAAAATCAAAAGTAATAGCAACTTTAGGACTTAACACTGATAGTATTTTTAGAAGATATTATCACAAGTTCTGTAGACGCAGTTTTTAATTGATACGTATTATGGTTCTGAAGAGGAGAATGTAGAACGTATTAAAAAGAGTAAAAAGAATTAAGAGAAAAAAATTAAATAAAAAAATACAGCGATTATATATGATATAGATCATATATATGCACAAAAGCAAATACAAACTTATAAAAAAATTGATGAAAAATAACGTTGATTTTGCGTGTGCTAACGATGTTGATTTTATTGCATGTCCATTTGTAAGTAATTTGGATGAAATTAAAAAGGTTAAAGATATACTGGAAAAAAATAATAAAAAAAGATATTGGATTAATAGTAAAAGTAGACTGTAAAGAAGCTTATGATAACATTGATGAGATTATAAGTTTTGCAGATTCAATTATGATTAATCGTGATGAATTAGGGGTAGAAGTACCATACCAAGACTTACCTAATGTTCAAAAAGAAATCATAAGAAAAGCAAATGACAATACTAAAGAAGTAATACTAACAACTCAAATGTTACACTCTATGATATATAATCCACGACCAACAAGAGCTGAAGTATCTGATGTTGCTAATGCGATTATAGACGGAGTAGATGCAGTGATGTTAATAGAAGAAACTGCGATAGGGAACTATCCAAAAGAAGCTTTAGAAACTATTGATCGCATTATAAAATATGTTGAATCTCAAAATTCACTTACAGAAAATAATGTAAAAAATAGTAATCAAAAAATGAGTATAGCCCACGCTATTTCGATATCTACAAAACATATTATTGATTCTCTAGATGTGAATAATATTGTAACTTATACTAAGTCAGGTTCAACAGCGAAATTCATAGCGAAATATAGACCAAAAGTACCAGTTTTAGCCGTTGTACCAACAAAAGAAAAAGCTAGAAAATTAGCTTTAACTCGTGGAATAACAACATTTATTGAACCTAAAAACTTTAATGATGGACGAAATGTTAGAAAATGCTGCTCTTTATTCAAAAAGAATCAGGACTAGCTAAAGAAGGAGATTATATTCTAATAACTGCTGGGCAACCAGATTTAGGAAAAGAAAATACTCCACCGACAGACTTCGTAAATGTAAGAAGAGTATAAAAATAAAACCAGTTAGAAATTTCTAACTGGTTAATTTTTTTTATCATTTTTAAGAGCGAAGTAACTAATTATAGTACATATTAACATAAGTATAGTAGTTATATAAAAAGGTGTAATATATTTTTTTCTAACCTGAATATTTCAGGAAGTTTAGTTAGTACTACAGGTGTTAAAAATAACTCCAATATTTCCACCGACTAAAAATAACACTTGTAGCAAAGTTTATATATTTATTCTCTAACTTTTTAGAAATATAAAAGAAATTAAAAGACATAGTACCAACAAAGCTAATACCTATTAAAATAGCTCCTATGGTAAACAATATTGAACTCTGGAAGATTGCAAAAAAATAAAACTACCACAAGTCATAAATAACAACATAATTGAAAGTGTTAGATTTTTTTAAATTTCTTAACTAATTCACCAAATAAAAATCCTGAAAAATATACCACTAATAGCAAGTATTGTTAGTAAATTTCGTGAAACCTCTGGATGTAGATGATATTTTTTTCAACAAGTAGAGTTGGAATTTTTTTATAGTAGCTCCCATATATGAAATACCAACTAAAAAGTGTTAGTAGTGTTAAGATGATTGTTTCTTTATGGAATTTGATGCTAATTTGTTTACTTTCATTATTTTTTTAGGGTTTGGGACAAATACTAAAAAAATAAAAACAAATATTGGCAGTGCTAGGGCATAAACTAGGAAAGTATATTGCACACCATATATAATTAAATACCCTGAAATAAATGTAGTTAGTGCTTTACCAATATTTAAAAATGCAGTTCGCATTCCTATCATAGTTCCACGAGTATCTTCATCAAAAAAAGTCACTAACCATACTAATTGATAAAGAATTGAATAATCCAATTCCTGCACCAAGAAGTAATCTACTAATAAAAAAACAATTTTTAAAATTTGTTGTAAAAACTGGTACTAAAACCAAAAAAATGAAAATTATAGCTAAACCAAGTAGTACGGTGTTCTTCTTACCAATTCCTTTAATAATAAAAATTACTTAATAGCACAAATACTGTAATCATCATAGCTGGAATAGTTGCTAATGACTCAACAGAAGCTAATCCTATATTATGATTTTTGAGAGTTATATAACCTATATAAATTAGGAATAACAGGTGATATAGCAAGATGTGACATAAGTAAAAATAGAGATACTAAGTAAAGAAAAATTTTTGCTAATGAATTTAATTTCATTGTCTTCTCCTTTGTAAATATTCTCTTAGGTTTACTAAGAGTAAAAAAATCTCACATTATACAAGTATAAAGAATATTATAAAAAAAGTGTCAAGAGATGAGGATAAATTAGTATAAATTTTTTTAAAAATATTGAGATAACTAAAGATTAAATATTCTTGCCAATAAGTTTATTATCAGATAAAATATAGATAATAATAATTTTGAGAGGTTTTTGATAAAATGGCAAAAGTAGAAATTAAAAAGAATAGTTATGGATATGGTAGATGAAAATTGCTATATTATCTATAAAGATGGGCGTGGACTTATTGTTGATCCAGGAGAAGGATTTGAGAGAATACAAAAAGCAGTAGAAGAATTAAATGTAAAGATTGAAGCGATATTATTAACTCATGCTCATTTTGACCACATTATGTCTTTAGATGAATGTAGAAAGTATTATAATGTACCTGTATATATTTCTGGTCATGAGCGTGATTGGTTAAGTAATCCAGATTTCAACGGAGCAACATCATTTAGATTAAGAAGGGCTCCTATAACAGACCCAGCAGAATTTGAATTTGAAGAAAACAAAAAGTATGAATTAGCAGGTATGGAATTCACTGTATTACCGACACCTGGACACTCACCTGGTGGGGTTTCATTTGATTTTGGCAAATTTATAGTAGTAGGAGATGCCTTATTTAGAAGTGGATTTGGTCGTTATGATTTATATGGATCAGATTTTAAAGCTTTAAAAAATTCATTAGGAAATGTACTTTTCAAATTAGATGGTGCTAAAATAGTTTATCCAGGGCATGGTGATGAGACTACTATAAAACGTGAGCGTGATTTAAATCTTATTGGATATTAATTATAGTAAGGGGGAAGTTTATGAGAAAATATATAGGGAGATTGTATGTTGATTATCTTTTCTTTAATATTTTCGTAATAAGCATGATATGTATCGTGCTTATTTCTGTAATTTTTTTAAAGTTATAGGTTTTGACAAAGTGTTTGGTGTAGGAATCTATCTTATTATGTGGATACTTTTTAGGGTTAGTATTTTTCAAATCACTGTGTAGTTGTAATGCTAAGGGACAAGTATGAATACAATACTTTTTTTGAAATTACGGATGAACATTTTAAATTTGCTTCAACCTCAATATATACATTCTATAAGTTGGAGAAAGTTGCACCACTAAGAAATATTTTAGATTATACAATTAAACAAAAATATATTGTCCAAGAGATTTAACGTATTTAGGGTCAATATTAACTGTGGTTCGGATAAATTAAGTTTTTTTATATTTCAGGTAAGGATATTATTCAGTTAGAAAATAACTTGCTAAAAAAATTTTTAGAAAATAACCTTAATTATAGGAGGTATAAAGATGAATAATATAAAAAAAGTCGAGTACATCCTTTGGTTATTATAGATACTCTAATAAAGGGATTGAAATTAAATGGAATTCTTATATTATTAGCATTAAAAAGAGCAAAACTGGAAACTTAACTTACTAATTTTTTTGCAGGTATTTTTATTGCTAATAGTAGTAGGCATATTTGATTATTTCTTAAAGAGTTATGAAGTTCGTGATGGTGCTTTTTATTTACACGACAGGAATAATAAATAAAAAAAGTAAAGAATATAAATTTGGAAAATATCCAATCGATTGACACTAGTTCAAATATATTGTATCAATCATTTGATTTGCTTTCGGTAGATATAAATCTTGTTGGGGATAATATTAAGATAAAACCTTTAAAAAAAGGATGTGGCATTATTCTTAATAGAGATACTAAATAAAAATTAGGAAGAGTGAAGAATGTACTTTTTCTTGAGGAAGAAAAAAAGTAGAAATAGCTCAAAAAAAGAAATATTAAAATTATCAGTAAAAGACCTTGCATTTTATGGTTTGTTGAGAGTTAGGTTTTTTTGCTGCTTTTAGGTTTAATACTTGCATTTAATGACAAGATTCGAGATGTATTTAAGTATATTCTTGGAAATGAAGCTTATTTTGATAAACTACTTCAAGAAAAATGCCAAATCAGTTATTGGTGATATAAAAGTTTTAATTTTAACAATTGGAATTTTTTTATGATATTAGTAGTTATAGCTTCAATTATCCATACGATTGTAAAATATTATAACTTTATTCTAACAACAAAAGAAAATAATTTACTGTGTAAATATGGATTATTAAATAAGAAGTCGCTTATTATTGATATTGATAGAATTCAAAGTGTAAAATTAATATATCCTTTACGTTATCGTTTCTTTGGTTTAGCGAAGTTATCTGTTGAGACTTTGACTAATGATGTATCAGACGATTTAAGTGAAAAAAATCTACGATAGACGTATTGCCTCTTGTAAAAAAAATGATTTCGCACGAAACTTTGTAAAAAAATAATCTGAGTATTGATTTAGAATACTATGCTAATGTAGAAGGTGAGAAAAATACAATCAAAGGCAAGAATAGCTATGTACCGTTGGAGTTTGTTTAATTGTAGTTTTTTTACCAACAATAGTGCTTGCAATTTTGTATTTTTGTGAAGATTGATTTGAAACTTGAGTACATAATATTAGGTTCAGTTGCTTTCTATCTTGTTTTAGTTTCTTATAGTATCTTAGTGAAAAAAATTATATGTTGAAGTATAATGAACTTTCTTATGATAGATATTACTTTAAGAATACATTTATGAGGCAGTTAACAATAATTACGGAATTAATCAAAGTGAAAAAAAGTAGGAACTATAAATAGTAGAACGAACTACTTTATGAACAAAAAGAAATCTTGCTCATCTATCTATAAATTCTATCGGAGTAAATTCAGATATTAACTTAAGGTATTATGATAAAAGCTATAAAGAAAAAAATTAGAAAGAGATTTTTATAATTTTGGAGGTAGGTTATGAATAGAATATTTGAAAAAAATCATGTAATTTACCACCAAGGTCGGTACAATATTTAAGAATACACTACGGGATATATACAATATTTCTTTTTACTACCAGTTATTGGTAAATGTGTATTTGATTATTTTTACAGATGAAATAAATTATAAGTTTTTAGGTTTAAGTATATTAACAATAGTAGTAATATACTATATAGTAGCTTCAATTATTCCTCCGCTAGTAATTAAAAAAATTATTCTTATGAGGTAGATGAAATGGGTGTGTCGAAAGTTGGAGGAATATTATATAAAAGCAAAAAAAATTGCCATACAATACAATTCAAGATGTTACAATACATATGGGACCTATTTTTAAATAAATTTAAATTAGCAAATATCAAAAATAACTGGAATATATAGTAATTTGTCTATTAACTATTTTTTTCAATAGAAGAAGCCGAGAAGCTAAAAGAAAAGATTTTTATCTGAAAGAAGTAAGTATAATATAGAATACTAATTTTGTACTTTATGATTGACAAATTACTTAAAGTATATTAAAATCTAATATGCTGATAAAAGAAATATAAATACTTATCAAGAGTGAGTGAGGGATAAGGCCCGATGAACTCCGGCAACCTAATCAATTGATTAAGGTGCTTTCCTTAGCAAAGTTTACTTTGAACGATGAGGTATATAAAAAGACCTTGTCCATGGATAAGGTCTTTATTTTATTTTAAATGGAGATATTAAGGATTAAGACGATAGTTTTGTATTGATATCAGACGCTAAAAGATTTAAGGAGAAAACAATGAGCAAAACATATTTATTTACATCAGAGTCGGTAACAGAAGGACATCCAGATAAAATAGCAGACCAAGTTTCAGATGCTATTTTAGATGAGATTTTAAAACAAGATCCATATGGACGTGTAGCCTGCGAAACATGTGTTAACACAGGGCTTGCAGTACTAATCGGAGAGGTATCTACAACAGCAAATGTTGATTTCCAACAAGTAGTTAGAGATACTGTAAATGAAATAGGATATAATGATCCAACAAAAGGTTACTCTGGTGACCATATTTCAGTATTAGTAGGGTTAGATAAACAATCACCGGATATTGCATTAGGAGTAGATAATTCTTTAGAAACTAAACAAGAAAAAGAAGAAAATGAAGTTGGAGCTGGAGACCAAGGTTTAATGTTTGGATTTGCAACTAATGAAACTCCATCATATATGCCTTTACCAATTTACCTAAGTCATAAACTTTCTAAACAATTAGCTGATGTTAGAAAAAATGGTACATTAACATACTTAGGACCAGATGGAAAAGTTCAAGTAACAGTAGAATATGATATCAACCATAAAGTAAAAAGAATTGATACAATAGTTGTTTCAACTCAACATGCTGAAGAAATTTCACAAGAACAAATTCATGCAGATATCAAAAAACATGTAATTGAACCTTGTCTAGATAAAGAATTATTAGATGAAGATACTAAATACTTTATTAATCCAACAGGAAGATTCGTTATCGGTGGGCCAGTAGGAGATGCAGGTCTTACAGGACGTAAAATTATAGTAGATACATATGGAGGATTCTCTCGTCATGGTGGAGGAGCATTCAGTGGGAAAGATGCTACTAAAGTGGATAGATCTGGAGCATATATGGCTAGATATATTGCTAAAAATATTGTAGCTAGTGGAATCTGTGACAAAGTAGAAGTTCAATTAGCTTATGCAATTGGTGTAGCACACCCAGTATCAATTTTTGTTGAAACATTTGGAACTTCAAAAGTAGACGAAGGTGAAATTGTAAAAACTATTAAAGAAGAGTTTAGATTAACACCAAACGGAATTATTGAAACTCTTGACTTAAGAAGACCAATCTACAAAAAAACTGCAGCTTATGGTCACTTTGGTAGAGAAGATGAAGATTTCACTTGGGAAAAAAACAGATAAAGTAGAATCATTTAGAAAATTATTAAAATAATAAAAAGCGTTAAAGAAACGAATTAAAAAAATTTTAATCCGTTTCTTTTTCTTATAATACTCACCTAATCTAGCGTATAGTTTGTTTTTTTATTGCAAATTATTATAAAATGTTGTTTAATATAAATAAGTACAATCAGTGAAAAAAATATGTATAATTTGTGGAGGGTATTATGAATTTATACGAAAAAAATTGGAGAAGAGAATATTGATCTATTGGTTAGTTATATGTATGATGACATAATTCCTAATGACGATAGAATAAACCTATTATTTACTGAGGGATTTGATAAAATAAAAAGTAGAACAAAAAAATTCTTTAGATTATTTTTTTAGGAGAGCCGGGACATTCAGTTTTTGCAACTCCAGAACTAAGAAAAAAACATCTAAAAATTACCAATATCAATTAATGAAGCAAAATATTGGTTTGAAGATTTTGAATTAGCATTATCTAGGTTAGATATAGATCCAGCAATAAAGAGATTTTTTTAAGTCAAAAAAATAAATTCATTAGCGACTCAAATGATAAATACAATATAGAAAAAGGAATTAAAGTATTATACTTTAATTCCTTAATTTATTATGCAACTATTTCTTCTTCGTTACCTTTGGTAAAAAAATCTCTTAGGAATTCAGGACTAGCAAGCGAGATGATTTTTTTATTGTTGATTTAATGTTGTATAAGAATGCTTCATCTTTGTGTATTCTGTTTGCAGAGATTGCACCTTGAATACTAGTAAACAACCATTCACTAATTGGATTACATAGATCTTCAGGTAAATTTCTATCATATAGACCATCAGCAAGTAGTAAACGCCAATTCTCCAGTATATCACTACATTTTTCTGCTATTAATGGAGATAATTCTGATGTCTCCATAGCAAGTAGAGTTAATGAAAAACCACTTCTTTTACACGCTTTTCCTTTTGAAATAAATAAATCAAAAACAGCTAGTAAATATTCCTCTAAAGTCCCCTAACTTAGGAGAAATTGATTTAAACTCTTTTTTAACGTTACAATTGATTTTTTCTAGAGCTTCTAGATAAATTTCATCTTTTCCTTTTGGGAAATAGTAATAAACGCTACCTTTAGGGGCTTTAGCTTTTTTAATTATATCCTGAACACTTGTCAGAGAATACCCCTTAGTTCAAACGTTTTGGACAGTTGTTAATATAATGTTTTTCTTTAACTTTATTATTAGTGTCATGTCGCATTCACTCCCTTACATTGAATTCTATTTTTTTATTATACAATATTTATATACAAAAAAAATCAATATTATATAACAATTTTTTTATATCCATTATTTTGAAAATATATAATTGATAGCGATGAAAGCGTACTGTTATTAGATTGTTTTTGATTTGGAGGCTGAGAAATAATAAATATTTTTCAAATGTGTATTATAAGAAAATGGAAAAAAACTATTTTTGTATAATTTTTTTGATTATCACTTAAATAAAAATAAACACTAAAATAATGAAAAAAATAATTTGTTTGAAATATATAACCCTATATTTGAATAAATAGTGATTTTTATAGTAAAATATAACATGATATTTATTAAGGAGACTGCTATGTTTAAAAAGAAATTATTTCAATTATGTGTTGAATTAACAAATGGAGATTTAAGTTCAAAAAAACATTAAAAAAATTAACTAAATCAAATTTGAGTAGATTACTTATTCAACCATTTGCAAAAAAACATATAATATTAATACTGATGAAATTTTTAGATGAATTAGATGATTTTAAAAAAATTTAAATGACTTTTTCATAAGAAAACTGCGTCCAGATGCACGTCCTATAGATCAAAAATGAGGATAGCTTTGTAAGTCCAACGGATGGTGTAATTTCAGAAGTAGGTGTTATTAGCGACGACAGAACATTCGTTGTGAAAAAAATCAAACTTATAATGTTCAGACACTTGTTGGAGATAGTGAGTTAGCTGATAAATACAAAGATGGAACATATATAATTATATATTTGAGTCCTAGAAACTATCACAGAATTCATTTCCCAATGAATTCTCAAATAAGAGATGCTTATAGTTTAGGAAAATATTCTTATCCTGTAAATAAAATGGGGTTAGAGTTGGGAGATAATATATTAAGTTATAACTATAGACAAGTATACAGACTGAATGGAAAAAAATTAACTATACTCTAATTCCAGTAGGTGCTCAAAATGTGAATTCTATAATTCCTACATATGACGATATTTATGTGAAAAAAAGGTGAGGAATTAGGATATTTTTGAATTTGGTTCTACAGTAGTCCTATTATTTGAGAAAAAAATAATATTATTTTTAGAGGATAATTTAAAAAGATAGAGAAATTAAAATGGGGGAAAAAAATAGCTACAATCTTGTAGTTGTTTTTGTGATTAAGTATGTTATTAAAAAAATTTTTTTACCAGATGATTTTTATAGAAAAAAATATGAATTTATCGACGTAGAATACATGAATATGCATAATAAAAAAAGTTATTATTTCAGACTTGGATAATACACTAATTTCATGGGATAGTAAGAAAGATACGAAAGAGCTAAACAGATGGCTTAAAAAAATGAGAAGAGCTGGATTTGATATTATAGTTGTATCTAATAATACAGAAGAGCGTGTCCAAGAATTTTTGTAGACAATTAAATTTACAATATGTAGCGGGTGCTAAAAAAACCATTAACTTTAGGTTTTTAAAAAAAGCTTTTAAGAAAGATGAATAGAAAACCAGAAGAGGCTATAGTGTTAGGAGATCAAGTATTAACAGATGTTTTTTTGGTGCGAAAAGTTTAGGGGTTATGAGTGTACTAGTAAAACCTATTTCTAAAACTGATGCATTTAAAAACACGAGTTAACAGATTCTTTGAGGCATTAATTATTAAAAATTTTAACTAGAAGAAAAGCATTTCCTAAGATGAAAAAAACTTGGATATAAACTGACTCATAAGAAAGAAAGTAGTGGAGGTTATATTGGATAATAAAATTTATTGTATTGGCTGTGGAGTAGAAATACAAAGTGAAGATCCTAAAAAAACAAGGATACCTTCCAAAAAAATGTTGTAGAAAAAAAGTGAAGATAGTCAGCTAGTTTGTAAAAAGATGTTTTAGATTAAAAAAAATTATAACGAGGTTTCTGATGTAGAACTAGGTGCTGATGATTTTTTTATCAACTGATTAAAAGTTTATCAAAAAAAGATGCACTAATAGCGAAAGTCGTAGATATTTTTTTGACTTTTCTGGTAGTTGGATAGAAGATGTAGTCGATATTGTTGGAAATAATAAAGACATTGTTTTTAATTGCTAACAAATTAGATTTACTGCCAAAATCTGTAAAAACAAAAACAAAAATTAAACAATGGTTATTTAAAAGTTTTTAAAAAGAAAAAAAGGTATTAAAGTAAAAGATATACTTTTAGTTAGTGCTATAAAAAAATCAAGGTGTTGAAGAGGCGGCAGTCCGCTTAGATCAACTTAGAAATGGGAAAGATGTTTATATTATAGGTGCAACAAATGTTGGGAAATCGACATTTATTAATAAACTAATTGAATTAACATCAGGAGATAAGAATGTTATTACAACTTCACATTTCCCTGGAACGACATTAGGTATGATTGAAATACCTTTAGATCGTGCTACAAGTATATATGATACACCAGGTATCATACTTGATTATGATATTGCTCATTACCTAGATGCAAAAAGCTTAAAACTAGTAATGCCCAAAAAAGAAATTAAAGCACGTGTTTTCCAATTAAATGCAGAACAGAGCTTGTTCTTCGGTGGAATGGCAAGAATGGATTTTGTTAAAGGAGAAAGACAGAGTTTTACGCTATATGCTTCGAATTTAGTAGAAATTCACAGAACAAAATTAAGTAATGCTGATGCATTATTTGAGAAACACTTAGGCCAAATGTTAAAACCTCCATTTGAAGATAATATCTCTATTTTTGGGAAACAAGTTAGAAAGAGTTTTAAAATTGATAATAGAAAAACGGATATAGTCATTTCAGGTTTAGGATGGATTACTGTAAATAGTGATAGTGGATGTGAAATTGATATTTTAGTACCTGATGAAATAGAAGTTTTTTTGTAAGAGAATCAATAATTTAATAGTGTAGATAAGAAATCTATAAATATAAGAAATGAGGATATAATGTTAAAAGGAAAACAAAAAAGACAATTAAGATCATTAGCTCATCACTTATCACCAATATTTCAAGTTGGTAAGTCTGGGGTAACTAGTGAGATGATTCAAGGGATAAGAGACGCCTTAGAAAAAAGAGAATTGATAAAAGTTAGTATTTTACAAAACTGCGAAGAGGATAAAGATGTAGTGGCGAAACTTCTATCTGAAAGAACATCTTCAGAGTTAGTCCAAGTAATTGGTCATACAATTGTATTATACAAACAGAGCTCTAAAGAAAAATATAGAAAAATAGAGTTGGTGAAGTAGTATGGCAATAGCTCTTTATGGAGGAAGTTTTGATCCAATACATATTGGGCATCTAATCACTGCCACAAATGCAGTAGAAAAATTATAATTTAGATAAAGTAATTTTTTTATTCCTTCTCATATTACTCCATTAAAAGATCGTAACTTAGAAGCTAGTGATGTAGATAGATATGAGATGATTCAACGAAGTATCATAAATAATCCTAAGTTTATTGTTAGTGATTATGAGATAAACAATGATGGGGTAAGTTATAGTTATAATACTGTTAAATACTTTAAAGATACCTATCAAGATGAAAAAAATATTTTTATTATTGGAACAGATAGAGCAAAAAGATTTGAAAAAAATGGTATAATATAGAGGAGCTTTCAAAAACTTGTAACTTTTTATATTCGTTGCTCGTGATGGTGAAAAAGTTAGAAGATATAGTTGAAAAAGATAATTTTTTTATAAAGGGATAGATTATGAAATAATGATTTCACCTATAATAGAAATTAGCTCTAGTTTAATCAGAAATAGGATTAAACAAAATAAAAAAAATTGATTATATGGTTACAGATAATTGTAAATCATATATTGAGGAGTTGAGTTTATATGGAATTTCAAGAAATTAAAGATAGAGTAAAAGAAATATTACCAGAAAAAAGATATGAACATACATTAAGAGTAGTAGAAGTAGCTAAACATTTAGCAAAAGTTCATGGAGCAAATGAAGAAAAAGCAGCTTTAGCAGCTTTAGTTCACGACGTATGTAAACCTATGGATGAAGAATTAATGAAGAAATATGTTATTCTTCACAACCTTGATGTAAAATTACTAGATTATCCAGTTGAAGTATTACATGGACCAGTAGGTAGTGCGTTTATAGAAGAAGAGTTTGGAATTGCTGATGAAGAAGTGAAATTAGCTGTAGCTAACCACACTTTTGGAAGAAAGCATATGACTCTTTTAGAAAAAATAATCTTCATAGCGGATTATATTGATCCAGCTAGAAAACACCCGCATTTAAATGAAGTAACAGAAGTTGCGGAATATGATTTAGATGAAGCGGTAAGATTAGCTGCTAAATATACTTTAGTTTACTTAATTGATAATGATGAAAGAATATACCCATCTTTATTAGAATGCTATAACTATTATAATATTAAAAAAACTATAGAGTTGGATTTAAAGAAAAAAATAAAGAAAAAAATCTTATCAGATGAAAAAAACTATAACTATTAGAAATAAGAGTGAAGCACACTTCAAAAAAGGTGATTTACTAGAAGCAACAACTTATGAAGATCCAGATACAGTATTTGCGACATTAGAAGTTGATCTAGTTAAACCTGTAACGCGCGATACTTTAACAGAGCGTTATGCAAAATATTATGGAGTTACTTTAGAACAATTAATAGATAAACTAGCAAAAAGATATCCAGAAGATGATGTTCTTTATGTAGTGACGTTCCATATTATTAAAAAATAAAATAAAGAAAGAGGATGAAAATGGAAGTAGAAAATTTATTAAAAATCGTCGTAGATGCATGTGATGATAAACATGGTTATGATATTGTTGCGTATGACTTAACAAATGCAGGAGTTTTATATGACTACTCAGTAATTTGTCATGCATCAACAAGTAGACAAGTAGAAGCAATTGCTCAAGAAGTAAGAGAGAAAGTTTTAGAAAGTGGAGCTACTATCTATAGTACAGAAGGTTTAAGAGAAGCTAAATGGATTCTTATGGACCTTGGAGATGTTGTTGTAAATATTATGACAAGAGATGATAGAGAGTACTATGGTCTAGATGCACTATTTGAAAAATATCCTTTAAAAGGTGTTTAGTATGTACGAAAACTTAAGTATTGTTTATGATAAATTAATGGATGTTGATTACGATGCTTATAAAAATATTATTAGTCAAGAATTAGGAGATAGAAAAGATCTCCTAGTTCTTGATTTAGGTTGTGGTAGTGGTACAATGTTGCCTACTTTAACAAAATATGGTCAAGTATTCGCGGTTGATAATAGTGAACAAATGCTAGCTTTAGCAAGCAGAAAAGTACCAGAGTGTAATTATTTCGCTATGGATTTATTAGAAATATCTAATTTAAGTTATGAGTTTGATTTTTGTTCTTAGCGCCTTTGATGTTTTCAACTATCTTGAAGATTTTTGAAGATTTTTAATGAAGGATTAAAAGGAGTTTATGACTCATTAAAAGTAGGAGGAAAATTTGTCTTTGACCTCCATACTCCTAAAAAAATTAGAGATATGATTAATAATCAAGTGTTTGGTTATGAAGATGAAGAGATTAGTTATCTATGGTTTACCTATGAGACTGATAGAGAGTTAGAGGTAGAAAGTGAATTATCATTTTTTTGTAAAAGAAGATAGCGGATTATATAGAAAGTTAGAACAATTCCATAGTCAACGAACATATGAAGTAGATGCTATTTTTTTGATTCTATTAAAAGTATAGGGTTTAAGATAAATGATTATTTTTTTGTGATTTTAATAAAAAAATAATAAAGATTTTTGATAGTTCAGATAGAATAATTTTTTATTTTTGGAGAAATAGGTATAGTTTTTTTGATTTTATAAAGGATTATGCGTACAGTGTATGCATATTGGCCCATATGATAATGAACCTGAAACTGTTGAACTTATGCACGAACTTATGAAAAAAAGAAGGCTATGAGTTGGATATATCAGATAAGAGATTTCATCATGAAATATATATTTCAGATGTTAGAAAAACTGCACCAGAAAAGTTAAAAAAACAATAATTAGACATCCAATTAGAAAAAAATAATGAAGTAAAACTCAATTCAGATAATATCTAGAATTGAGTTTTTTTATGAATTGACATAGATAATTTAACATAGTATGATAGTTACAGATGTAGATAAAAAAATTAAAAATTAAGGAAGATGTTACATGGAGATAAATATTTCAGAAGCAGAATGGGAAGTAATGAGAGTTGTTTGGAGTAATAACCAAGTTACTAGTAAACTAGTTATAGAAATCCTAAAAAGAAAAAAATCTTGGTCGGTATCTACAATAAAAAAACTTTACTTTCTAGATTAGTAGAAAAAGATATGTTGCAAACGGAAAAAAATAGGAAATAAATTTTTTTATAGTGCAAAAATACTTAGAAAATGACTGTTTAGAAGTATTAACAAGAAACTTTATAAGAAAATTCTGCTCTAAAAAAACAAAAAAATATAATTAAATATGCAATTGAAGAAAAATAATTTAAGTAAAAGTGATATAGATGAAGTAATACAATTATTACAAAAAAACGTAAATCAGCAAAAGAAGTTACCCCTTGTAATTGTATCAAGGGACAATGTACTTGTGGAAATCATAAAGAATAAGAGGTTAATTATGGATTTAAATGGAAAAAGAATTTTAATAACAGGAGCATCAAGTGGTTTAGGACGTGAACTAGCTTACCAATTTTCTCGAAAGGGAAATGTAGATCTAATTCTAGTGGCAAGAAGAAAAGAAGCACTTGATAAGGTTGCTAAAAAATGCGAAACCCTTGGAAAAGTTACGACTGAGACTTATTCGGTTGATATGAGCTCGCAAGAAGAAGTAGAAGGATTATTGCAAAATGTTAGTGAAATAGATATTCTTATAAACGCAGCAGGTTACGGACTAATGAAGGATTATTATGAGTTTAGTGATCATGAAGTAGTTAAAATGTTTGATACGAATGTTATAGGAACAATTCAATTGACTAGTGAAATTGCAAAAGAGATGCAAGAAAGAAAAACAGGTAGTATTGTGACGATAGCCTCTTTAGCAGGAAAGATAGCTACTCCGAAAACATCTGTATATTCTGCGACTAAGTTTGCATTAATTGGGTATTTCAATGCATTAAGATTAGAACTAAAAAAGGATAATGTGCATGTAATGACAGTTAATCCTGGACCGGTAGCTACAAACTTCTTTAATATAGCTGATAAAGATAAAACATATATAAAAAGCACTAGAAAATAAATCATTAACACCTAAACTTGTGGCTTCTAAAATTATTAGAGGAATAGAAAGAGAAAAACGAGAAGTGAATTTACCATTCATATATACTTTAGGGGTGAAAATAAGCCAGTTATTCCCTAGACTTAGTGATAGAATATTAATGAATATGTTTAAATAAAAAATTTGAAACTTGCTTTTTTTATTTTCAAATTTGCTATAATAATAAAAATGCTAGGTGGGGAGTTAGCGGTGCCCTGTACTTGCAATCCGCTTTAGCAAGGCCGAATACCGAGATGCGGGTAGAATAGGGAATGTCGAGTCTAACACGTAATGTTGAGACTGAGGCTCCTTACGACGCAGTACTTATGAACCATGTCAGGTCCGGAAGGAAGCAGCATTAAGTAAGTCTTCTGTGGGTGTAAGTTTTAGTCAAGGTTGAGTTGGCGATTAGACTAACGGTTTTTTAATCTATTCAAGTCTCGGTTGCATCTTATTATAAATCGATAACATCTAAAAGTATTAGCTTTTGGATTTTTTTTATGTAGAAGTTAAGTGAAGGAAAAATATATGAAGGAAGAAGTTATGTATCAAGGTAAAAATATAAAAGAACGTGGAAAGATTTTCATTAAATTACTTTTACCAGTATTAATTTATCAGGTAATATCCTATTCATCAGGAATGATAGGAACATTTATGGCTGGGCACTATAGCCCAACAGACCTTGCAGGTGTTAGTATGGGAGTTAATATTTGGAACCCTGTAATGTATACATTGAATGCAATAGTTCTTGCAATAGTTCCAATAGTTTCACATTTAATCGGGAAGAAAAGAGAAGAAGAAATACCAGTAATGGTTAGACAATTTTTATATATAGCAGTACTTATCAGTATTATTCTAGTAATAGCACTTAATACATTAGCTGCTCCTATTGTAGATAGTTTGGGGATGGATGCCAAAATAGCGACAATAACTAAAAATTATTTGTATTATGAAAGTTTTGGAGTGTTATCTATATTTTTATATGTAGTATTGCGTTCATTTATGGATAGTTTAGGATTAACGAGATTGTCGATGATTATGATGATAATTTCTGTTCCGGTAAATGTTACTTTAGCATATGGATTTATTTTTGGTAAATTTGGTATGCCTGAATTAGGTGGTGCAGGTAACGCGATAGCTGTGTCATTAACATACACTGTGCTATTTTTTATAGCTCTTTTTTTAACTTTAAAACATCCGAAAATTAATAAATATAAAATATTTAAAAAAGAGGGTATTAGGTTTAAATATTGGGGTGAAATTTTTAAATTAGGTATTCCAATTGCGATAGCTACGGCATTAGAAACAGTAGTATTTTCTACATTGTCACTTATGGTATCCCGTTTTGATACAACGATTATAGCATCGCATCAAGCAGCACTAAACTTTTCAGGCTTCTTGTATAGTTTACCTGTAAGTGTAGCGAATACGGCAACAATTATTGTAGCATATCATGTAGGTGCTAAAAATTATAAACTTGCAAAGAGTTATACGGCTTTGAGTGTGGCTCTTGGAATTATTTCTTCAGGTGTTGCTGGATTAATAGTACTTCTTTTTGATACTCAAATACCTTACTTATATAGTACTGATAGTGGAGTGATAGATTTAACTGCACACTTATTAATATTTGCGATAGGATTTGCACTGTGTGATTCATTTGCATCTGCCTTAGCAGGAGTACTACGTGGTTATAAAAAAGTAGTTCCTATATGTCTAGCAATGTTTGTCGGATATTATATTGTAGGAATTCCAGTAGCGTATTATCTAGTATTTACTAAAGGTGTAGGTATTGATGGATTATGGATAGGATGGATAATAGGTCTTGCTGTATATGCATTAGGAGTTTTAGGATACTATTTAAATCTTAGTAGAGGTATAAGTAAAAAAACTTAATACAGCTAGTAAATAAAAGATTTTTGTAATAATATTATTATTGAAAAATCTTTTTTTATTATATTCCTTGACTATATTTTTTTAAAAAAACTATATAATATGATTATCGAAACTAGATTGTAAGGAGAAGAGAATTTGAAAAAAAGTTTATCCGAAATGGTCTGAGTTACCTACTATTGATTTATATCTAGACCAAGTATTACTATATGTAAATCAGTTAGATAGTTCATCAATCGTTGATGATGATAAAGGCTTAACAGCTGCGATGATAAATAATTATGTGAAAAATGGTCATCTAGATAAACCAATAAAGAAAAAAATATAGTCGTAGACAATTAGCAAGATTAATAGTTATTACATGCTTGAAAAATGTATTTGCTATTCAAGAAATTAGTAAAACTATAAGTAGTTTAACAAAAGATGGCGATTCTGAAGCTATGTATGATAACTTCGTTATGTGTATGAATGAAGAGGAAAGAGAAGGTTTACCAGAAGTAATTGTTTCAGCTTGTGATACTGTTAGATTATAAAAAAAACTCATGATTTAGTAGAAAAAAATTAAAATAAGATAATACCTGGAGGTAAATTATGTCGTGGAAGATAGTTGTAGACACTGCCTGTGATTTTAGAGAAATACCAAATAAAGCAGAAAAATGTTGTCTATGAAAGGGTACCATTTACGCTTCAAATAGAAGATAAAATATATATTGATACATTGGATATGAATATAGATGAAATGATGAAAGCAATGTATGCTAGTTCGGAACCAGCTAAATCTGCTTGTCCTAGTCCAGATGCATTTTTATCAGCATATAGAGGAGCAAAAAATATAATAGTTTTAACTTTAACTGGAGGATTGTCAGGTAGTTACACTAGTGCTATCGTTGCCCAAAAAATGTTAAAAGAAGAAGATGAAAATGTCAACATTCATGTAATTAACACTCTTTCAGCGGGAGGACAAAATGATTTATTCCTTCTCAAGATAAATGAATTAATAAAAGAAGGATTATCATTTGATCAAGTAGTAGCAAGAATGAATGAATACCAAAAAAATACGAAGCTTATTTTTGCATTAGAAAAAGTAGATAATTTAGTGAAAAATGGTCGTTTATCTAAACTTGCTGCAGCTGTTGTAGGATTATTAAATATGCGTATGGTAGGGGAAGCTAGTAAAGAAGGAACATTGCATCTATTACATAAAGTTCGTGGGGAGAAGAAAGCTGTTGCTGCTGTTGTAGATGAGATGATTAAAGCAGGGTACAAAGGTGGAAGAGCAGTTATTACACACAGAAATAATGAGAATATTTGCAAAAAAATAGAAGAGAAATTATCTGAGAAATTTTCTAATATAGAGTTTATCTCAGTACCAACTTCTGGAATCTGTAGTTTTTTTACGGAGAAGAAGGCGGAATGCTTTTTAGGATATGAAATATAATAAAAAAAGATGTGATTTAATTATTAAATCACATCTTTTTTAAATAAACTTACTTTTTTTACTAACCTTTTTAGTACTTTTTTTATTTTTTTACGAAGTTGTCTTACTAGAAAACCAATACCTTGCCCACACAAACTAAAGAAAATATATAATAAACCATAAATTAGAATATCAAAATTTAATATAATTAGACAAGATAATAGATAAAAAGGCTCCTACGAGAATAGAAAACAAGTAGCTAAAATCCTCTTTATTATATGCATATAGAAAAGATATAATGAAATTGACAATTGGATATAAGAAAAGAAGTAACCATATTATCATTCCTGATCTATTTGATATAAAAATAAGAACACAGAGGAAGTATTATAAATAAAAAAAGAAAGAAAAAAATTAAATAGGGTACTTTTTTTCTAAAAAAACTTCTTCATTGTCTGCCTCCTAATATAGTGTTATTCTATCATATATCTTTTTAAAAAAACAAATTGTGTGCCGCTTTAAAAAAATGCTATTGAGTTAATAAAAAAATAGATAAAAAGGTTGTTTATAAAATAGTGAGGTTATATGAGCTAGTTAATTGACTAAAAATGAACTTGTAGTATAAAGTGTTATTATTAAAAAAATGGAGGTATGACTATGACATTTGAAGATAAAATTAACCAAGCTAAAGATTCAATAAAAAGAAGGTTTAGAAAAAAATTACTGGAGATGAAAAATATCGAATTAGAAAATGTAGTATCAAAAGTAAAAAGAAGTAGCTGAAGGTTCAAAAAGGTAACGTTGAAGGTGCTATTGATACCGTAAAAAAACTTATTTAAAAAAAGATTAATTTTTAAAATTATAAAAAAAGCTCTATATTTTTTTGTAGTTGTTAAATAACTATAAAGATTATAGAGCTTTTTTTATTGTTGAATGTATAAGAAATAAATAGTTATATATGATAAGTGAAATCAATTAACGTTGAAAGTTTTTAGAAAAAAATTTAAGTTTATTATTAAATTTAATATATTCTATAAATTAGATGTATTTTTTTATTATTTGAATATACAAATATATATTTATTTTTATAAAGGTTTATTAATTAGCAAGAAGAAGCCATAAGTAAATTAAAAAAATAATAATATTTAATTAAAATTATTTCTATAACTATTTTAGAAAAATTTCAAGGATTATAAGAAAATATAAGGATATAGAATATTATCACATCAATATTGCGAGCGTTTTTCGTTGATTAATACCGTTTATTCATATATAGTAATAATTACATAGATATTTACAAACTATTTAACGGTTAGAGATTAAACAAGTAAATATCTAAATAAAAAAATGAAAAGGGGTAATCTTATGATTTGGTCACTTATTGTCGGAGGGTTTATTGGTTTTTATTGCAGGAGGAATTACTCGTAAAGGTGGAGCAATGGGTATTATTGCTAATATCATCGCAGGATTAATTGGTTCTTCTGTAGGACAATCACTATTTGGAACATGGGGCCCTAATTTAGCTGGAATGGCATTAGTTCCTTCTATCTTAGGTGCAGTGATTGTTGTTGCTGTAGTATCATTCTTCTTTGGTAAAAAAAGGAATAGAAGTCTTTTTACTAAAGTATGATAGAAAAATTAACTGATAGGAGGATTCAATATGTCCAAAAATAAAAAAATACTTTCTTTTTATTGTCTGTATTTTAATCTTGACAGTTTTGATTCCTATTCTGCTAGAATATCATAAAGTAAGTAGTTTAGATATACAATTATATGATTGGAAACAAAATTCCAATATAGACTATTACCTTTCTAGATATGTATTCTGGGGTACTTTGGTTTTAGCAATCTTGGTATTATTCTTGATACTAATCGTGATATTTTATCCTAAACAACATCTTGAAGTTAAACTATCTGATGCAGATGGCAAACTTTCAGTAAAAAATTCAGCTCTTGAAGGGTTTGTGAGTTGTTTAGTAACTGATAATGGGTTAATCAATAATCCTACTGTTCACGTAAATAGTAGAAAGAACAAATGTTATATTGATGTGAAAGGTGAAGTTAATACTGCCGAAGATGTTGTAAATAAAGGTCAGCTTATACAAGATGAAATTGCTAAAGGCTTGAAACAGTTCTTTGGTATTGACCATGCTGTAAAACTTAAAATTTCAGTATCAGATATTAAACCACGAAAAAGAAGTTAAAGTAACAAATAAGAATACAAGTCGTGTAAAGTGAGGATATAAAAATATGGAATGGTTTAAAAAAATATCAATACCCAATCATATCGGGATTGTTAGGAGTAATTCTAGCTTGTTTTATTCTATTCTTTGGTTTTTTTAAAAACACTATTTGTTTTGATACTAGGTGCTTTAGGAGCAGGAATAGGGTATTACATACAAAATAAAAAAATTATTAAATAAAGGAGCTTATTATGCCAAATACAAATACAAATAAAAAAAGAAAATGAAAAAAAGATGTAAATAAAAACGTAGGAGAAGTAAAAAGGGGAACTAACTTACGAAAATAAAGTCATTCAAAAAAAATTATAGGTTTTTTTCTTTAGAGAATATTTCAGGACTATTAGCTGTTGATGGAGGATTTTTTTCTCGAATTTAACAGAGAAATTAATTAATACTGATAATGTTACTTCTGGTGTAAATGTTGAAGTTGGTAAGGAACAAGTAGCTGTAGACTTAGATGTTATAGTTGAATACAAAAAAATATTCCTGAATTATATCAGGAGATAAAAAAAGTGATTACTAATGATATTTCTAATATTACAGATCTAGAGGTAGTAGAAGTAAACGTTAATGTTGTTGATATTAAAACTAAAGAACAGCATGAAGCTGATTCAGTAAGCTTACAAGATAGAGTAACAAGTGCTGTTGAATCAACAGGAGAATTTGCTTCAGAGAAGTTTGAGGCAGCAAAAGCTGGTATTAGTGATGGTCTTTCAACTGCAAAAAGAAAAGGTTGAAGATGGTGTAGAGGCTGTTAAAGACAAAGTTAACGATGATGATAAAGAAGATGAAAAAAAGGTTCTAAATCTAAAGAAAAAAACGAGTTCAATAATAAAGAATTAAAATAACTAATTTTTTTAAAAAAATAGAATTTCTCATAAAGGAGGTGTTATTATGACACTAGAAGGAGGAGTTAGTGTACCGGCAGAAGAAAAGAAAAAAATGTATCTAAAGCTCTAGAAGAAGTTGAAGATAAAAAAACAAATGAAGAGATCGATAAAATCGCCGATGAGACTAAGGAAGTATTAAAAAGAGATTGGTGAAAATAAAGAAAAATAATTTATTGCAATAACAAAGAATAATTTAATTATATTAGGAGGCATAATTATGTCATTAGAAGAAAAAAATTAGAACAAGCAAAAGGTTCAGTTAAAGAAGGCTTAGGAAAAATTAACTGGAGATGAAAAAAACTGAAAAAAAGAAGGAACTGCAGAAAAAGTAATCGCAAAAAGTTAAAGAAGTGGCAAAAAGATGCGAAAGATGCTGTAGAAGGTGCAGTTGACGGCGTGAAGAATGCTGTAAAGAAAGATGAAGAATAATAATATTGTTAAATAAATAATTGATTTTTCCTTTCATTAAATTAAGCTCTATCAATCTTTTTAACAAGTAAAGTTGTTATAAAGATTATAGGGCTTTTTTATTGTTTTTGAATTAATTTGCAATGAGAATAAGTTCGCAAAAGTACGTAGATTTCTAATGTGTGGGTCAAATATGGGACAAAGCGTAAAACAAAAAAAGCCTTAAACGTTTATACTTTAAGGCTTTTTCTAACTTTATTATTTAGTTTCTCTGTTTTTACTTTTGGATGTTTTGACAATTACTAACAAGGGATAACAGTTATTAGGTTAAGGTTTTATAAAATCTTTCTTTCTGCATATTCCTGAAAAAAATTTTTAAAAAAACATTGTCAATTACATTGTCAAAAAAATATTCAATTATCTAGCACATATCAAAGGAATCAAGAATCCTTAGCCGCATAATAGAAATAGTATCTTTCATCACTGAATTCTTCTTTAAATTCGTACAATTCGCTGTATAATTCGTTGAATTTTTTTCTTTAGCAAAAAAATAAGGCATGTAAATTTTTTTAACTTGTTCTCTTCGTTCTGTTCAGTTTGTATAGCAAAAAAATAATATATTCTATATTTTTTTATTAACTTGATTTCCTTTGAGAACATTCCAAGAATGAAACTTGTATTTCTCATCTTGTAGGTGAGTAGGTATATATGATTTACTTTTTGCTAATAATATAATTTGGATTTTCAAAATCTAAAAACTTTACTTATATCGGATTCGCTATTCTCCTCAGTAATTTCATTTTTTTAAGTTTTTTTCTATAATATTAGTATTAATATTTTTTTATTGTTGTCTAGTTCGATAGGAATAGGTTTGGATCTATAAAGAAGATATTCATTAATTGGGAAAGTCTCGCCAAAATTTCTCAGATCATAATAGATGGGTTTATTGTCATCTTTTTGTTGTATAACCTTGTTTTTCTTTTTTTATCTTCATTGTCATTTTTCTTTATTATGTCTACGCTTATTGTCACCTATTTTAGGATAGTATGTAGAGATTTCTATTGTTTTTACCTTTAAATTTATCTATAAGTTTACTTGGAGGTGTATCAAATATACACTCTTCAAATATGAAAAATACTAGATTCTATTTTTTTGATAAGTTGGATATGAAATCTTCAGTTAGTTTACAATTTTTTTAAATATAAAAGGCTGATATTCTACTGTCCAGCTAGATATTTTTTTCAATGTAACTACCATCGAAACTTATAGCTTTAAATGTATTGGTGCTATCCTCAATTATTATATTTTTTTGATTGTTTTATCGTCAATAGACTTTATTAATTTATGATTAATATTCATCCATTCATTTAAATTATTATTAGCATTAGAGATAGTTAGATTTTTTTGAATAGTTGCAAATAAAGAATCATATTTAATAAAAATTATATGTTTCATTTTCTTTTAGTAATTGTTCTAACTTAATACGCAGCATAATATTTGAATTAATCGTATCATTTTTTTGTAAGTAAAGTCGTCTAACCATTTTAAATATTCTTCTCATTTCCATTCTTGCCTTTTTCTTTATTAGACCTTAAACTATTTATTAACCACGTAAAAAGTAGTTGGAATAAATACTAATATACCAGCAAGTACCTCTCCTTGAGATAAAGTCTTAAAAAAATTCTGAGTCTGTATCTTTTACGTGATGGTAAATAATGAGATAAATACAAGAAATAGAAATAAGTATTATAATAGTAAGAATAGTTAAAGTGTGACTAAAGAACTCTTTTATGGAATTCCAGCATTTATTCGCTTCACATTTTTTTGATGATGTCATTTTAATTTCCTCATTTCAATATTATATTTATTATGGATTACAAGCAATCAAAATTGCTTTTTAGAGTTATACATCTTCATAATCATATATATGTATAACATAAAAAAACTTATTATTACAAAAAAATTACTTTTTTTATTGTAAATTATTTTTAAAAAAATAAAAATCAAATTGGATTTTTAAAAAAAGTAGTATCTTATATGTTATCAAAATTGAAATTAAGTTAGATAAAAAAATATAAGTCACATAGATTTCTTGTAAAAAAACAAGCTATATTTTTATGGAACATGACTTGTTTTTACTCTAAATATTATGTAAATTACTAACTAGTGATAATAGTTATTACATTAAACTTTTATATACTCTCTCTTTATTGTCTTGTTAAATTTTTAAAATGTATAGTCAATAACATTGTCAGAAATATACTCAATAATTTAGTACATATTAAAGGGAGTGTAAATATTATTTTCTATATTTTCAAAAATATATTATACTATATTAAAAAAATAAGAGATTCTAGATGTTAAAATTGAAAGGGTAAAGTAATAATTTTAAAAATTTTTTTATAAATAAGAATATCTAGAGGTACTGTTAAACTATCTCTTCGAATACAAGTTTCTCTAAAATACTAGATTTTTATGGAAATAATATTTTTCAGATTTTTGATGTCTTAATAATTTCAAGATTATACTCCTTGGTTAGGAAAAATTAAATAAGATATAAATATAAATAAGAAAAACACATTCACTTTTTAAAAATCTCTTGAATTGAGATTTCGAGATAAGTATTCGAGATTTATATTTATTTTTGTTTATGATAGTATGCATGTTAACTTTAGGATTTTTCACACAGGGAGTGAATTGAAACTAATAAGTTAGTATTTTTTTAAATCATATTCACTAAACAAAGTATCATTATTAATCGAATTATCTAAAACGGCTTTTTAGTGTGTTATTCAAATCATTTGTGTCAAAAACCAATATTATTAAAGTGTTTATTGTTTAGTAATATTTGTAATACTTCATTGAGACTGTTATTTGTGATATTGTATCTAAATATTATTTTAAGCAAATCTTGAAATATATATTCATAAAATTCTTCAATTGTTTTTTTGTATTTAATGATTCGGAAAATAATTCATAATAACCAAATTTTTGCTATCATGCCTCTAATCATGAATGTTTTTTTCAAAAAAATAGATTCTAAACTAGGATTAATCATATTTGAATAATTATTAAAAATATGGCCAACTTTTTATTAAAAGATTCTAGATTATAGATTCCTTCTTTGACTTCAGGATAAGTACCAAGTTCTGCTTCTTTTTTTGATACCTATATATTTTCACTTTACCATTCATATAACCAAAGAGTATATTTTTCACCTATTAAGGTTTGTCCAGTGATAAAAAAATGGAGTGGTAAAAATCCTCTTTTATAGTAGCGCCTGATTTTTAAATTTTTTTACTTTTTGGAATGCGTTGGTTTTCATAATCTTCTGAAAAAAATTGTACATTTTCTAAATATAGATCAGGACTCCTCATCAATAGTTTTTACCTTATTTGATTCTATAATAAATATAGGTCTATAGTAATCTCTTTCAGCATCTAACTCTTTTTCTCTTAATTCAAAATCTTTATTTTTCACTTTCAATACGTTCGTATTCCCGTTGGGCTTCTCTTTCTTCTCGTTCCGCTTTCTCTTTATCATCTCTTTTTCTTCTATCCTCTTCTGCAACTTTTTTTGAGTCTCAAGAAAAGAGTAAACAGTAAATGTTATAGTTAATGCTGTAGCATAGAAACTCATATTATTCTTAATTGAATTAAAAAAATATTAAATTCTTTTATCAAAAGATGTAATTATTAAAGGAAATAAATAAATAAAATATAAGAAAAAAATCTTTGATTTCCTTTTTTTAGGTAAAAACTTAAATTTTTTTCTTTCTTTGGTAAAGATTTAAATTTTTTTACTTAAATAATCATAGAATGCCTCAAATATAAGAATTAGAGAAACAACAATTAATATATAATGATTACAATTCATATACTATCCTCCAAATAAAAAAATAAATAAATTTTTTTATTTTTATTGTAAAGCATTTTATGTTTAAAGTCAAGGTTGATGGTTGTGATTTATCGTCTTCTAAGAAACTTAAAATTAAAAAAATATAAGTTAATTTTTGGTATTATAAATTCAGATTTTTTGTAAGAAAAAAACAAGCCGTATTTTTGTACCACACATGGCTTGTTTTTTTAATTTTATTAATTATATTACAGAATGTTCAAATTAAATTTTTGACAAGTAGTTTCTAGATACTTTTTGTTGTATAAGTGAATTCATAAGGAGAATAAGGGGGATTCATTTTTATATTAGTGGAATCCCTTCAATTTCTTTAAGGTAAGAATTTACTTTCGCTTTTTAGAGTTTCATTGAAATGTGTTTATTCTTTACCAATTTTCTCAAGTTCAGTTAACTTCTTGTTTGCATACTTAACGGCATGTTCAATAACTTCATCCAGGAGTGAATTTTTTTCCTAGAGAGAAATTCATTTTCTTCTTTAGTGAAGAACTATCTTAATTCAGAAAATACCATTATTAATTCTTTTCTTTGTTCTTTAAATTCTTTCTGAATATCTTCCTTTGTTGTTCGTTAGGTATTGAACTTAGTTATAGCTTCAGTCTCTTTTAGTCTTTAGATCTATCTTGTCACTAATTGATAGAATAGGGCTATTTTCGCTTTGAATAGTTTCTAATTCTTTAGCTACATTATCAATTATGTCATTGATCTCCTTAATTAGGTCATTATTGTTAGCCTAGTTCTGAAATTTTTATTTCGAAAAAGCTTTTAAAAATTGTTTTTATAATTTAAAGTACATACATTATAATAATTAAATAACGTTAATAATGAGTTTAGAATATGTCTGCATATCTAGAAAATGAGAAAAATGTAAGAAGAGTATTTAAAGATTGTATAAATTTTTTTATATATTTTACCAAATTTTTAAAATGAATATTTAAAAGTCAGCTATCTATAAAATGATAAAAAAATTCTAAACATTTTGAATTGCTATTATTACAATTGCCTTATAGTAAATAAATGGAAATGATTAGTGAAATATAAGTATGAGGCGTTATTGTTTTTTTACAGATTTTTATTTTTACTTTTTTTCAAACTCCAATAACACATCTTATTACGTTATTAAGTAATTAGTTGATTTTTTTAAAAAAATTATGGTATATTAATTTATGAAAAATAAATTAAATAGGAGTGAGTTTACATGAAATTGCTTAAAGTAATAGCCGAGGGATTGCCATTGTTTAATAATACTCTAGAAATAGACTTTTTTTGCTGATGGTAGAGTTTCTCAAAATGAAAGACATGAGTTGAATCATTTATTTGGAGGGCTTTTACCTTAATAAAACATTGAGTTTTACAGGGATAAATGCTTCAGGGAAAACACAAATATTAAATACCTTATCTTTTGTTATGTATTTAATACAAGCTAAATCTATAAATACAGTAGAAACAGGCTTTTTTTCCGAAAGATAATATTAATGTTTTAAATTTGGAAACAAAGGAAAGTGCCAGATTTACTATTTATTTTTACACAAATTCTGGCGGAAAGAAAATTCATAAACTAGAAACTCAAATAAAAATGGGATGTTGATCAATATGAACAAAAAAATAAATATATAATTACAGATGAAAGACTATATACAAAAGAATATAGCGGGGATTCGATCAAGAAAACAAGTATTTGATTTTTGAAGGAATTCATTTTGAAGACAGAATGAAAGATGAGAAGTTTTTTTAAGTTTAAGTAAAGATGTTAGTATGTTAAATACATATTTTTAATACTAGAACATTTCACCCCGTTTATTATCTAGAGCAGCTTAGTTTCACTAATGTAAATTTACTTAGTGGTATAATGGTTGATATTCCAAAAACAATTCTTAGAATTCTTAGATCCTTCTATTCAATATTTAAAATTTGAGAATATTGAACAGAATAAATCTATGAAGATTTTTATTGAAATTTAGACATGAAGATAGAATTATAGAATTAGATTCTTTTATGGACTTGAACAAAAATACTGTCTTCAGGGACAGTAAAAGGTTGTGGAGTTTTAATTAATGCATACCGCACCATCCAATTTGGAGGATACTTGATTATTGATGAATTAGAAAAATCATTTCAATAGGGAGATTATAGCTACATTAATAGATTTATTCTTAGATAGAAATGTAAATAAAAAAATGGCGGTACATTAATATATTCGACACATTATGTTGAGTTATTAGACTACATAAATAGAAATGACAGCATTTATATAGTAAGAAAAGAAAAAGGAATAGAAATAGAAAAATTATCTAATTCTAATAAAAGAAGAGACAATACTAAGAGTTACTTATTTATTAATGCTCTACTAAAAAAAATACTGCTCCAAATTATCGAGCTATTAATAATCTGAAAAAAACACTTTAAATCTATAGGTGACAAAAAAACGATAAAAATTAGGGGATAACAATTATGACTTTAAATGCTATTTTTATGTGAAGGGGCGGCTGAGCAAGCTATACTAGATATTCTTATAAAAAAATGATGCTCTAATTATAAAAAAACAACCTTATTTGAAGATCAAACTTTGCGTGTACGCTGTGGTGATAGTTTTTTTAATAAATATATGAGAAGAGAATTAGATGAAAAAAAGTAACTATCTACAGAATATTAGATTCAAAAAAAGAGAATTTCAAATTATCTAGAAATATTAAAAAAAGAATTTTTCGGGGAAATACGATGTATATAATGTAATAACTTCTCCTGAAATAGAGATGTTAATTATAATTTCAGAAGGTAAATATAATGAATTTATGAAATTGAAATCAAAAAAATGAAACCAAGTGAATACTGTAAACAAATGCTAAAATTTAAGAATGTTAAAGAGTATAAATTTATAGATCGATATTTTTTTCGGATATTAGTAAATTAAAGAATGCCATAGCTCAATATCATTCTTTAAAGGGGAAATATGAAACAGATGATAATAGCTTGACATTATACGATTTGTTAGAGAATAAGTAACTGTGGCTACAAGAATATCCGGTATATATACTCTAATATAAACAAGTAAACGAATTTATCGCCTCCAAAAAAATTATATCAAAAAAATCTAACTTTTTTTGGAGGTCGGTATTTTTTATGTCAAAATAAACATTTAAATTTTTAAAAAAAGTAGTTTTTAGAGTACTTAACTGGGTGCTTGGATATATACCATTAGCGATAAAGTATAGTATAAAAATCAGAGGCTAACATTAAAATATGGGTATCTAAATTTACGAAATATGTAGATGAAGCCTTGTTTTACTGAAGAAGTAACAAATTCTTATTTATATCTTAATTTTA
>BNJV01000416.1_pt1 | contig 67738 bp, 79 predicted proteins | sample 8540591 | NCBI WGS metagenome assembly BNJV01 (sample SAMD00202457, study PRJDB9452) | human saliva metagenome | host: Homo sapiens
GGCGCCCGGCATACTCCTGCACCAGGAGCCAGCTGGTCCGCATCGGGAACTGCGATGTCCGCCGAGGGACGTACTTCTCCTCAGATGACTGCGTTCAAACCCCAGTGACCTGGAGGAAAACGCGAGTCCCTCGATCACCAAGTACGTCCCCGTCCCGAGGTGCGTCCTCGCGCACTGATAACTGGGAGAACAGCTTCCCGTCATACCTGAGCAAAGCAGTAGGAGGAGATACACCACTGAGTGAAATGTGCCCCACAACACATTTATGTCGTCTGGTCTCGCACCCCGCAAGCCCCTAACCTAATCCCATAACTCCCCGCCGTCCTCCGGGACTGGCGGGGTCTATTTTTCTTTGCAGGAGGCTACCGTGGCCCTCAAAATGGCGGTCGTCGTTGACTACCAGAACGCCCACCTCACGGCGGCAGGCCTGTACATGCCGGGGCGCCCTCCCGAGGAAGCCCTCATTGACCCTTACCGGTTTGCCAGCCAGCTCGCCCGAGCCCGCAACGCGACGAACGACGATGCGCACCAGGTAGAGATCTCCAGGATTGAGGTCTTTCGTGGCCTACCAATCCCGGAAGATGACAGCGATGCATACCGGCGCAACCAGGCCCAGAAGGCAGCAGTGGACCCTGAGGCACCACGGAGTAGTCAACGTAACGCTGCGGCCACTGAAGTACTCATGGGAGTACATCGATGGGAGGTCAAGCGACCTGTCCGCTCATCGAGACAGGAAAAGGGTGTCGATGTCCTGTGTGCCTTGATGCTCGTTGACTTGGCTCGCTGCGGCTTGTACGACGTCGTAGTTCTCGCCTCCCGGGACACAGACCTCGCTCCAGCCCTCGACAATGCCGCTCGAACTGGCAGCGCCAAAGTTGAAGCGGCCAAGTGGTACCACCCTGAGTCCCAAGCACACGAGGCCGCATCAAGACAGAACGCTGACTGTGGACCACTTCCATGACTGAGCAGCACTTCCTCTCCAGCCTGGACCCTATCGACTACGCCTGAGAACTTGACCGCCACTGAGGTGGCTGGAGCGCAAGTCCCGCACCGGCCCGCAGGTCACAGATCAGTCACTGACCCGAATTGGTCTCGACCACCTGCGCCGGCGTCCTAAAATCACTTCCGTGACAACGGCGCCCACGACTCCCCTGGATGCGGCTACGGATCCTGCCCCTTCCCTCCCCTCTCTTGATGTCGCACCGGGCTCTGTGGTCCGGGTGCGTGACGAGGACTGGCTGGTCACCCAGGTCTCCACCACGTCTGACGGCATGCTGGTGACCGTGCAGGGCCTGTCCGAGCTGGTTCGGGACACGACGGCGCAGTTCTCCGCTGGTCTTGACCACATTGTCCCGGTGGATCCGCGCCGCACCCGGGTCGTCGCGGACACCTCCACTCGTCACCGGCTCTCGCGTCTGTGGTTGGAGGCGACGCTGCGCAAGACGGCGCTCCCGGCGACCTCCACCGACCCTGGCCGTGGTCAGTGACGTCCTCGCTGACCCGCTGGCCTACCAGCTGACGGCGGTTCGCCAAGCCCTGGACCCGGCGAACCTGCGCCCGCGCATCCTCCTGGCTGACACCGTGGGCCTGGGCAAGACCCTGGAGATCGGCATGATTCTGGCCGAGCTCGTGCGCCGCGGCCGGGGCGACCGCATCCTCATCGTCACGCCCCGTCACGTGCTCGAGCAGATGCAGCACGAGATGTGGTCGCGCTTCGCGCTGCCCTTCGTGCGACTGGACTCGGTGGGCATCCAGCGGGTGCGCCGTTCGGTGCCGGCCTCACGCAACCCGTTCTCGGTGTTCCACCGCGCGATCATCTCCATCGACACGCTGAAGTCGGACCGCTACCTCAATCATCTGCGCAAGCAGCGCTGGGACGCGGTCGTCATCGACGAGTCTCACAACGTCACCGATACAGGGCACGCTCAACAACCGGCTCGCGGACATTCTGGCCCGCCAGACCGACGCCCTCATCCTGGCCTCGGCCACGCCCCACAACGGCAACCCGAAGTCCTTCGCCGAGCTCATCCGTCTGTTGGAGCCGACGGCGGTGCGTGCGGACGGCTCCCTCGACGAGGATGCGGTGCGTCGCCTCGTCATCCGCCGCCACCGCCACTCCGACGAGGTGCGCGACGTCGTGGGCGGCCGCTGGAAGGAGCGCCTGACGCCGGTCAACAAGCTGGTGGCACCTTCCCCGGCTGAGGACGCGGTGGCCGGCGAGCCTCGCGCACCCTGGCTGCACCGGCTCGACGGCGCCTCCGCACCGGGCGGCCGCAGGCCCGCCGCCCCGCGCGGCGATTCCCTGTTCGCCTGGACTCTGGCCAAGTCCTTCCTGTCCTCGCCGGCGGCCCTCATCCAGACGATCGACGAGCGCCTGGCCCCGACGCCGCAGCCGGGCAGCAGTCGGCTCCGCCCCGGAGCCCTCGGAGCATTCCCAGGCGCTGGACCGCCTGCGCGAGCTGGCTGTGGAGGCCAACACGACGGCCTCGGGCAAGTACCAGGCGCTGCTGACCGAGCTGCGCCGTATCGGGATCGGCCCCAGGTCGACCGAGCGCGTCGTCGTCTTCGCCGAGCGCATCGCCACGCCTCACCTGGCTGGCCGAGCACCTGCGCGAGGACCTGCGCCCGCCCGCCGACGCGGTGCGGGTCATGCACGAGGAGCCCGTCCGACGTGGAGCAGGAGATCGTCGAGCAGTTCCGCCAGGCCCACACGCCGGTGCGCATTCTGGTGACCGGCGACGTCGCCTCGGAGGGCGTCAACCTGCACGCCCAGTGCCATGAGCTCATCCACTACGACATCCCCTGGTCACTCATCCGCATCGAGCAGCGCAACGGCCGCATCGACCGCTACGGCCAGAGCGTCTCACCTCAGATCACGACCCTGCTGCTGAGCCCGTCGGACCCGCGCTTCTCCGGCGACGTCCGCGTGCTCACGCGCCTGATGGAGAAGGAGGATCAGGCGCACCGGGCCCTGGGCGACGCCGCCTCCCTCATGGGCCTGTACTCGGGGAGAAGGAGAGGAGGCGATCCGCCAGGCGCTGGCGGCCGGGCAGGACATTGACGACGTCGTCCCCGACGCCGACGACGCCCTCAACCCTGGATCCCATGGCGGCCCTGTTCGCGAAGCTGACGGGCACGGCCGAGGCCAAGGGCGATGACGCCGCTGCACCCACAGGCGCCGAGGACTCCCCTGCTGATCCGAGCAATCCCGGCGACCCGGCCGGTCCGGCCTCCCCCATCCAGCCCGCTGCCCCGCTGGCGACGTCGACGCTGCACGAGACCCAGCTGGACTATCTGCGCCAGGCCCTCACTGAGCTTTATGAGCGCCCTGAGGAGCCTGAGCAGCGCCAGACCGGCGGCGGGGGCGTCTCCTGGCGCGAGCACGGCACGCAGCACGTGGTGGAGATGGTGCCCCCGGCGGGGCTGCGCCATCGCCTGTCGGTGCTGCCGCAGTCCTACCTGCGTGAGCGCCGCGTCCAGGAGCACCTCAAGCTGGCGACGACGCAGACGAAGGGCGCGCGTCTCCTCACGGAGGCCCTGAGTGACTCCTCGACTCCTCCTGGCCGGAGGCCCACTACCTGGGACCGCTGCACCCGGTGCTGGACTGGGCCGGCGACCGGGTGCTGGCTGCTCGGCCGCTCCTCGGTGTTCGCGGTGCGCGGCGACGTCGACTCACCGACCGTCCTGCTTCTGGGGACGCTGACGAACCAGGCGGGCCGGACGGTGTCGATGGTGTGCGTCAGTGCCGATTTCCCCTACCTGGACCTGGCGGCCGCGCAGTCGGAGCTGGATGCGGGCCGGCCGGTCGAGGCGCAGGCGATCGGGCAGGTGCACGACTCCCCCGCCGCCATGTTCGAGGCAGTGGGCATCTCCCGGGAGCTGCGGAACTCCGGGCCCGTGACGCAGACCAGTCTGCTCGAGGCGCTCATCCCTCCGGCGGTGGATACGGCTAGGACCACATGGCGCTGACCTTAGACGCAGCGGAGAAACAGGCGAAGGCTCGGGTGGAGGCCTGGGCGGAGCACGCGAACGCCTGGGATGACGAGGCCGGTCGCCTCATCCAGAACCGCCACCTGCGCGAGCAGCGGATCACGGTGGCTCAGGAGCGCGAGCTCAGGAAACAGCACCTGCCCGCACACACGCTGGTGCGCCCACTGCTGGTGGTGGTGCCGCAGGACTTCGGGATGGAAGGGATCTCTGATGGCGGTGTCGGATGCGCTGGTCGTCGGCGAGGACTGGATCAGCGAGCACTACTTCACGACCGACGCCACCAAGGAATCCTTCCTGGCGCGCGTGCTGGAGCGTCGCAAGGAGTGGGAGGCCCTGGAGAAGCCGGCCGATCCCGGCACTGCCCCGACGCCGACGCCCCGGTCCCGGTTCCGTTCTGAGCGCTCCCGCCTGGAGGAGCTGCTGGCGGTCCTTCCCGCCGACGACACTGATTCCCTGACCGGGGCGGCCCTGGAGGCGGCCGGCGAGCTCGATGCGCTCCTGCGCGAGATTCTGGGCTTCACGTCGTCGGAGTACCGCCTGACCGAGCGGGGTCCGGTGACCCTGGTGAGGCCGGTGGGCGATGAGGGCCCGGCACCGCTGGCGCTGCTGCGCGCCCGCCCGGTGACCACGGTGGAGGACCTGCTGGTCAAGGACGCCCCCACGCTCGCTGAGGCGTGGGAGCCGGTGGACCTGGGGGATCCCGACGCCCCGGTGCTGGAGGGCGCTGAGCCGATCGAGTCGGTCTCCCGGGCGCTGTCGACGCTCATGACGGATGGGCACGGCCCGGCCTTCGCCCTGGTCTTGGCAGGCCAGTGGGCGCTGGTGGCGGAGCAGGAGCGGTGGCCGGAGGGCCGCTGGCTGGCGGTCAACGTGCAGCTCGTCGTCGAGCGTCATGAGGCCAGCGCGCGGCGGCGAGGTGGAGCGGGCACTGACTTGCCTGGATGCTCGTTCTCTGCTGCCGACGGCGGAGGGCGAGACGTGGTGGGCGGCCACCTTGGAGGACTCGGCGGCCCACACGGTGGGGGTCTCGAAGGACCTGCGTGAGGGCGTGCGCTCCTCCATTGAGATCCTTGCGAATGAGGTGGTGCGCCGTCGCGCTGCGCGGGGGCTGGAGCCGCTGCCCCAGGAGCGGGCGCAGGACCTGGCCCTGCAGTCGCTGCGCTACATCTACCGGATCATCTTCCTGCTGTATGCGGAGGCGAGCCCCGAGCTGGGGGTCCTGCCGGTGGGCGCCACCGAGTACGACGCCGGCTACGGCCTGGATCGTCTGCGCGAACTGGCCTTGAGGGAGCTGCATGAGGAGACGGCCCAGGCGGGCACGCACATCTACGAGTCCTTGGACCGGCTGTTCCACCTGGTCGATGAGGGCCACAACGAGCAGGTGCCGGCCGCGAGGAGGGCAGCTTCGATGGCCTGGTCTTCCGGCCGATGCGAGCCGACCTTTTTCCGCCCGGCGGCGACCGCCCCTCATTGACGAGGTGGGCCTGGGCAACGGGGCGCTGCTGCGGGTGCTGCGCCACCTGCTGCTGACCAAGGAGAACAACAAGAGCGGCCGAGGCTTCATCTCCTACGTGGAGCTGGGCATCAACCAGCTGGGCGCCGTCTACGAGGGGCTCATGAGCTACTCGGGTTCCTTCGCCACCGAGCGCCTGTGGGAGGTGGCGCCGGGCGGGGACGCCTCGAAGGGCTCGTGGGTGGTGCCCGAGGACGTCATGAAGGGCCTGGAGGAGAAGGACTTCGTGACGGTGGAGGATGAGGTGACGGGCGAGCGCCGCAACGTCACCCTATGAGAAGGGCCAGTTCGTCTACCGGCTTTCCGGCCGGGACCGGCAGCGCTCGGCTTCCTTCTACACCCCGGAGGTGCTGACACGTTTCACGGTGCAGCAGGCGCTGGAGGAGCTGCTGGATCAGGACGGGCGGACGACGAGCGCGGAGGAGATCCTGCACCTGACGGTGTGTGAGCCGGCGCTGGGGTCGGGGGCCTTCGCGATTGAGGCGGTGCGCCAGCTGGCGGAGCAGTATCTCTCGCGGCGCGAGCGGGAGCTGGGCCGGCGCGTGGATCCTGAGGAGCGGCCCCGGGAGCTGGCGAAGGTGAAGGCGTATCTCGCCCTGCACCAGGTCTACGGGGTGGACCTCAATGCGACGGCGGTGGAGCTGGCGGAGGTGTCCCTGTGGTTGGACACGATGGTGGAGGGCTGGCGGCCCCGTGGTTCGAGGGCTGCGGCTGCGGCGCGGTAACTCCCTGGTGGGGCGCGCCGGGCCCTGTACTCGACCTCCCAGCTGAAGAAGCGGGCGTGGCTGTCGGCCGCGCCGGTGGCCGAGCCGCTGAGCCAGGTGGCGGCCGTGCTCGACGACGCCGATGCCGCCTCCCGGCACCGGATCGGCGGGGCGCTGGACGTCTCGGGGAGCATCCATCACTTCCTGTTGCCGGCCAAGGGCTGGGGCAGCGCAGTGGAGGTCCCCAAGCAGGTACGGGACCTGGTCGATGCCGGCAAAGCTCAAGGCCCTCAAGACCTGGCGCAAGGACATCACGAAGGCGCTGAGCACCACCCATGCCTTACGACTGACGGCCTTGGCTCGGCGCGTGGAGGTGCTGTGGGAGATGACCCTGCGGCGCCTGCGGGTGGCGGAGGCGGAGGCCTCGCGCCGCATCGACCTGTGGGGCCGCGAGGCTGCAGGACGACGCCGGCTCAAGGGTGTCCCGCGAGGAGATCGAGGCCCTACCTGGCGGCGCCAGGTTCGGCGTACCGGCGGCTGCGCCTGGTCATGGATGCGTGGTGCGCCCTGTGGTTCTGGCCGTTGACCACGGATGTGACGCCGCCGAGTCTCGATGAGTGGCTGGGTGCCCTGGAGGGGCTGCTGGGTAAGCAGGTCAAGGACGCCAAGGGCACCGACGGGACCCTCGTGGATGCTTCCTCCTGGGCTGAGCTGGAGACCATGGAGGAGGTTGAGCTCGGTCTCGCTGGTGCCCGCACAGTGCAGTCGGTTGTTGACGAGCACGAGTGGCTCACCGTGGTCCAGGAGGTGGCGGAGGCCCAGGGCTTCTTCCACTGGGAGCTCGACTTCGCCACCGTCTTCGCCCGCGGCGGCTTCGACCTCCAGGTGGGTAACCCACCCTGGGTGAGACCAGCTTTCGTGCTGCTAGAAGCGCTCGCTGAACACGACGCCTGGTGGGGGCTCACTCCCAAGCCATCGAACAGTGAAACCGCTAGCCTCGAGATTTCATCGTTGAGGTGGTGAAAGTGGGGTGAAGGTGTCGCTTCGCCTGGAATAATCGCGGGTTGCTGAAGTCCGGAGAACTCCAGGGGAAGGACACCTTCGTGGTGAAGAATAGCGGGTTGTACCCGGTTGTGGGTGTGAGTCCGGTCAGGTGCCGGCGGTGGGTCTGGCCGGGAGCGAGGCTGCTGACCGAGACGAGCGGGGTCACGGGCCTGGGCAACGAGGCTCTCGCAGGCCCTGTCTCATGGCGGCGGCCGGGGTCAGTGCACGACCGGGCAAGATCATTTTGGATCTGGCGGTGTGCGTGGCCCTGGGAGGCCGGTGCCTGTCGGACCTTTCGCTGCTGCGGTGCGAGAGGAGGTCTTCGGGCCTGTTGCCTCCGACCCGACGGTCTCGACTCATAGGGGCCCTGGCCGACCACGTCGAGGCTGTCGAGGCCGCCGTCAACCGGGCCCGCAGGACGGTGCGGCATCGGGTGTGGGCCCTGGCCGGCGAGCACTCACCGACCACCGGCGTCTCGGCAAACTCGGCCGTTGGTGATCGACGTCGACGCCACCTTGGTTAATGTGCACTCAGACAAAGAGGTGCGGCCCCCGACCTTCAAGAAGAGGTTCGGCTACCACCCGCTGACCGCGTGGTTCGACCACGGCCCCGACGGTGGGGGTGAGTGCGCGGCGCTCGTGCTGCGTCCGGAAACGCGGGATCGAACACTGCCGCCGACCACGTCGAGATCATCCGCCGGGCACTGGACCAGGCCGGGCTCGGCCCCAGACCCCAGTAGAAAGGTGCTGGTGCGCATCGACGGGGCCGGAGGCACGAAGGAGACCATTGAGCTCCTGGCCCGTCGGCGGGTGTCCTACAGCGTGGGTTTCACGCTGCCGGACCACACGCCGCAGGATCTACGACACTCATCCCCGAGACTGCCTGCCCCGGCCTACAACGCTGACAGCCAGCCCGAGGCAGGGGTGCGGACGTCGCTGAGATCACTGACCTGCTGGACCTGACCGCTTGGCCCCAGGGGATGCGGGTCAGTCATGCGCCGAGCGGCCCCACCAGGGCGCCCAGCTGCGCTTCGAGGACGTCGGGGGCTACCGGCTGACCGCCTTCGCCACCAGCACAGGTGGGTCAGCTCGCCGATCTCGAGGTCCGCCACCGGCTACAGGGCCCGCTGCGAGGACCGTATCCGCTGTGCCAAGGACACCGGGCTTGACCGCTTTCCCTTGCAGGGGAGTTCGCCCAGAACCGTATCTGGTGCCTGATCGTGGCCCTGGCCTGTGACCTGCTGGCCTTCTCCCAGCTGCTCGCCCTGGCCGACGCCCCCGCCCGCACCTGGGAGCCCAGGACGATCCGCCTGCGCCCTGATGAGCATCCCCGCCGTCATCACTCACCATGCCCGCCGCACCGTCCTGCGCTACAAGGCCGACCACCCCTTCACCGGCCTCCTGCTGACCGCACTGAGCAGCTTTCAGGCCCTACCCGCACCATGGGCACCCGACCGCTGCCTCCTGCCCACCACGACCCTGAAGGAACAACCCTGGCCCCTGGAAAGGCCCCGACCACCGCGAGGCGACACGCGGCAGACCGTCACACCCAACCGGCATAATCGCCCCCACGACACCGGCAACGACGCCACCCACACCTCAACCAACCAATGAAAGATCGAGGCTGAGGCAGGCCGCACACTCTTAATCGCCCTGAAGGCACTCGACAGTGTTCTTGCCGCCGCGACAGAAACAGACGCTCTCAACGCATTTTTAAACGATACCACAAATTTCCCCCTCCTTGGAGGAAAAGCCAGATCTATATCGCCCCTTCATGTGCACCACCTGGAGCCACCAAAACAGCCAAGGAATCTCCGCACTCATCCACCTCGACACTCACTTCACCGACCTGAAAAACGCCAGAACTGCGTAAAATCAGCACCGACACCTTCGACGACACTGGCAGTTCATTAACGAACTCCAACTCTTCGACATCCAGCACCAAAAATCTACGGCATCCACATCTACGGCGAGGAGCGATTACCCTCGTTCCTCCGCTACCTGCCTCTATCACCCAGAGATACCATCCTTCGCTCTCTCATGCACGACGGCAGTGGCGAGGAACCCGGCTTCAAAGACCCCCGCACAGGCACCTGGGACTTACGCCCACATGCCAACAGGATCCAAATCGTCGACGCATCAACCTTGAAAACCTGGCAGCGAGCCACGAGCTCCGAAACCTGGCAGAACACACAAAATGGTCTATACGGTCAACTCTGCCGCCGCACGAACTCTCACATCACTTACGTCCCAAGACCGGATATCAAATTTCGAAATGTCGTTCTCTCGTGGATGGTACGAGAACACCGACTTTGCGGCAGGGCTGTTCAGTAAAGGCTGGGGATCTTCGCCGTGGAGGCAGGCAATCCTCCAAGGATCCCACATATCAATCAACACCCCGCTATTCAAGCAACCCAATGCCACTATGAAAAATAAGGACGACTGGACGACTGGAGACATCGAGCAATAAACCCACCGCACAGCCCATCACTCTCTACAAGCCATCTAACGACCGCTGCCCTGCCGATTCTCAATACACACATTGGGGCGACCATTCCGCTCGAGATTTCTATCGTCTCGCATGGCGCAACATGGCAGCTCCAACTGGAGAGCGAACCCTCATGCCTACCATTATACCGCCCGGAACGGCGCACGTTATGACGGTGTCAGCGGCCGGTGGGATAACAGCAAATCGACTCTGCGAAGTTCTGGCGACATCTTCGAGTATCATCTCGGATTTTTCCGGATGACGAACGTCCGGCAGGGAGCCATGTTGACTTCAAAGACCTGATTCTTGCGCCAGCATTACCAAGAACACCACCCCTTATTCCAAGAACAGTTTTGAGAGTGCTGCGCCTAAACTGCCTCACGGACGCCTATGCGGACCTGTGGGACGAATGCTGGGACGAGTCATTCCAGATGGATGCACCGATTCTGGGGCGTTACGATGAGCGTCCGATTGGCCCGGAGTGGACGGCGGACACACCCTTTGCGTCGGGCGCGGAGGATCGTCGTAATGCGCAGGCAGAGATTGATGTCATGGTGGCGATATGCTGGGCGTGCCGATCGAGGATCTGTGCACGATTTACTGCACCCAGTTCGCGGTGCTGTACGACTATGACCATGGCCGCGGCCAGGGCGCTTATGTCTATGACGCGAATGGCCGCCAGTTGCCGACTCCGGTCCGCCAGGCTTGGGAGAAGCGCCAACGCCCCACCTCCAAATGAAGACATGCCACTATCAGAGCGCGACTTCGACCCCACCCTGGCTCTGGCATCCCTACGTCTAGCCGACCTCCTTCCGCATCCGCGACCGCGAGTCCGACTTCCGCCGCATCCACACGCCCTCACGAGAATCCAGCGGAACCACGAACACCTTAAGAAAGAACAACCGTAGCCTGGGCAAAAACAGGTGCCACAACACCCAAAGCCTGAATACAGCACTCACAGAAAAGCCTCCATGTCAACTCTGTTGAGATTGTGTACCCGAAAAGAGCTTTCCCAGGCCTCTATCAAGCTCAGCAAGATAACGTATCTTGTGGGTGGAAACAATTCAGGAAAAAGCAGCATCCTCCAGCCATCCACACCGCCTTCAGCTGTGCGCGCTCTATCACTGGAGAGAGGGATGTTTAAGCAAAAGTCCTCCGGACGAGCAGGCATAGACGCATCTAAAGTGCTCCCCAGACGTCGAACTACTCTACCGTCCCACTGGCTAGTTTTATCTACTTAGGACACGGTGAGCCATATCGAGCCAAGGGCAACAATTCCGGAGAAGTTAGATTCACAGGTTTCACGTCCGAAAGCAATAAATCATTTCAGAACCTACCGTTCTAATGTACAAGGCTCACAATCACAACAACGCTGGAGTTGAACTACAAGACGACGTCGCTAACGAATTTAAATTCGCCATCTACGACGATTCCACACTATTTAGCGTTTATGTTCCCGGATTGACGGGAATACCCCTGTACGAAGAATACAAAGCCTTGGGTGATTCGACGCACTTTCGCAGCGGGAGGTGAAAGCAAACCTGGTATTCAGGAATATCTTATACCACCTCACGGCGACCGATCTCAGAACACTAGAAAAACTTCTCGAACAGATTTTTCAGCAGACCGCAAGTTTGACATTAGACTTGAGCCAAAAAAGAGACCAGTACACTCGACGCGAAACTCTCTTTGGGTGAAGGAGATCCAATTTCTGTTGACCTATGGGGTACTGGCGTTCTTCAGGTAACACAAAATTCTGGCTTACGCATTATCTGTTTCGCCCCCAATATTTCTTTATCGACGAGCCAGACAGTCACCTACATCCCACCTCCATGAGAACTCTCGCTTCTACATTTAAAGCCATTACCGACACGCTCGAATGCCGCATCATAATTACTTTACCATTCACGATGCATGCCTCTGCAGCACCGGAAGGAAACCTGTGTTGTTTGGATGAAGACGGCAAGTTGAAAACTCGGATGCGAAAAGAAATAGTCGAAGTGCTCCTGGATCTTGGAGCGCTCGACAGTTTTCGATTCAGCAAGCGGCTTACATCCTCTACACTGAAGACTCGAACAGATCACGCACTACCGACTGCATCAGAGTTCCTCGAAAAGAAAAAGGGAAGGTACTCGCATATCAATATCCTCCCTTTAATGGAAGAAGTACCCAACTCCTTGCTTCCATCGACACAGGCACGCAAGTACTTAATCAGGAACGGCGATTGATACTTCATCGCGATCGCGACTTCCTTACTGAAGAGGAGATTCAGACATGGGGAAAGCCGTATGAGGACGGCCGCCGTGTCGGCAGCGACAAAACGTGGGACAGCCTACCGGACGAGTTGGACCCCATGCTTGTGTTCATTCCCAAACTTAACGACACTGAATCGTATTACTCGCCAGCCAGATCACCTTCAGACTTCATTGGGAATCTCCAGACAGGACGCACAACAGTTAGTGAGTCGAATTGTTCACGAGAACGAGGACGTCTTCAAGGAGATATTCTGGAAAGAACGTGAAGCTGCCAACAATAGCGATGCTCTCTGGCCAGACGGAGGATCTCCTAGAACTGATGAACTTTGGGACCCTCCGAAGATTGGCGAAGTCAGCTGGCAAATACTTCAAGGGTGCTACTCAAATTACTCGCGAAAGATCCCACAGTGTCCGCTAAAGCTAAAGTAAAATCAAGGAGACCCTGAGCGCAGCGTCGCAGAGAATTTCCTCAGTTTCTAAATCTCATCTCTCGAGGAATAGGAGTTACCCCCACATTCTGTGCACACGCTTAACAATGACGACAGCAGCCTATCGTTGACCTCCTGTCAGCATTTTTACTGTTGGTTAAACTTTATCAGAGGAAGGTGCGTCGCCTGACTCTTCTATTCGATCAGGATCTTGGAGGTATTTTCCAAGTCAGGCCGAACAGGAGCATGTAGACAACCCATTTACACAAACCAATCCGCGCACCTTAGTTAAGGTCTACCTTTAGATTTTACTATAGTTTAAGGCAGGACTGATTATTGTCAGCCCTTGCTGCATCAAGGAGCGGAAAAGTTGTGGGTCTGGACAGGTGAGCCGGTTTGATCGTGAATTGCGATGTTGACGGTTTGGGAGGAGGTAGGTTCTGTAAGTTGAGATGAGCGACACTTAATCAATCCTCGTCCCGCGAGCCCGTGCTGATGTCGGTCGTCGGCAAGGCTCATCGAGAATACTCACACAAGTTCTATGGCCAGCGCCGGACGAGAGGCGCTTCGCCCGGCGCCGGTCAAGGACAGTCCTAGTCCTACCGTTGTATACTCCAGTCTGTAAGTCCGGCAGGTAGAGTCGAACGGATCCGCCTGAGGTAGCCATTCCGGCCATCGACGCTTCGCTTCGAGAGACGCGTCGCACTGAACTTCGATCGGTGCTATCTCAAGTGGCCGGATGCGATCACAGGTCACGCCCCCAAAATGATATACCCAACACTCCGGTGCCGAACTGAACCGGATCTGGTAAGTCATGCACGCCCGAGGCCTGCCTTGACCTCCTCCCAAGGGATGGTGCCGCGCTCGGCGATCTCAGCTCGGGCGGCGTCGGCCGCCTCGATGTCCGCCAGATCCTCTGCCGCCTGGGTGAGCTGCTCCAGGTCATCCGCGTCGATCGACCGCGGCCACGCGGCGACCCGGCGGGTCAGGAAGAGCAGGCGCGCAGTCCGGCGCAGACGTCGTCGACGATCTCGTCGAGTCGGTTGTACGCAACAGAGACAGGCGGGTCTGCATGACTCCAGTATGGGTGAAGGTCGCAGTTTTCACGCCTTGTCACCAAGAAGCGACTCGGGCCTCCTCCTCTGCCTTCCCCTCGCTGCGGTAGCCTCTGACCTGCGGGATCACTCCCGGAACAACGACGATCCGCACGAGGTGGCGACGGCCCCGGCAGACACCACATCCCTGCACACCATCGCCACCATCACCACCGCCCATCACCACCACGCTTCAGCTATGACGCTCCTCCTCCCTAGCCTCCAGGCCGAACGCATCCGTCGGTCCATCGTCGACTACCTCTCGACGATCTTCGCCTCACCGACGCCGAACCACGGCGCGTGCTCACCGACTTCCTGGAGGACGAGAAGCGAGGGAGTCTTCGTCGGCTCCTTCTGTCCGCCTGCGTCTCGCCCTACCTAGCCGCGAACGCCCGCCCCGGCACAACCAACCCGGCCCACCCCGCCGACCGCCCCTCGACTGGGACCCGGGGCTGCCCCCACTAGCACCGGGAGGACTCCTACCGACGCCTGACCACCAGGCGGCCAGCCGCCCGCTGCCGACCATCGTCACCACCGGCACCGGCTCAGGTAAGACCTGGAGTCCCTCCTCCACCCCGTCCTCGACCACGTCCTGCGCGCCCGCGCCCAGCCGTCACCGGCATCAAGGCCCCTCATCCTCTACTCCCATGAACGCTCTGGCCTCCGACCAGGCCAGCCGCCTCGCCAGCCTCATCACTGACGAGCCGCCTGGCCGGTGTGCGCGCCGCCATCTACACCGGGGACTCCTCCAGCCCCACGCAAGCACGTCACCGCCGACTCCTCATCACCGACCGCTACGTCATCCGCGACAACCCGCCGGACATCCTGCTCACCAACTACAAGATGCTCGACCAGCTCTCCTGCGCCCCGAGGACCGCGAGCTGTGGCGGGCCTCAGCCGGGTCGTCTCACCTACCTGGTCCTCGACGAGTTCCACATCCACGACGGCGCCCGGGGCAACTGACGTCGCCATGCTGCGCTGCGGCGCCTGGCCTGACCCTGCGCGCCCACCTGCCCGCCGACCACCCCGCCAGGAGGCCTTCGCGCCTCTGCTCGGTCCCGTGTGCCCCGTGGTCACCTCCGCCACCCTCGGCGACGGCGGAGACCCCTCCCAGATGCTCGCCTTCGCCCGCGACGTCTTCGGAACCGACCTGCTCACCAGCGCCGTCGTCACCGAGACGCGCGCCGACCTCGACCAGTGGGCCGCCACGCACCCGGCAGGTGGCCGAGTCAAGGGCCTGGCCGGCCGCGCCCCTGCGCCTGCGCTCCTGCCTGGTGAGAACCTGCAGGCCCTGGCACGCCTCGCCGAGGCCGGCTCCCCCGATCCCGAGGAGCTGCTCCGCGGCGTCGTCGCCCACCTCACGACCTGCCTGAGGAGGTGGAGGACACCCTGGACGCCGCCGGCCTCGCCTCGGCCTCTCAGGCCCACCCGACGTCCTGGACCTCGTGCGCGCCGCCGAGCGCTCCACGTCGCTGGCTAACCTCGCCTGGGCCCTCCTGGGCCCCCATCCCGGAGTCGGGTCTGGCTCGGCGGGTCCTCTCCGCGATCCTGGCGGCCCCTGTCCGTCGTGCGCGCCGGACTCGACGGTCAAAACCCGACCGCAGCGCGTGTCAACGTGGAGGTCACCCCTGTGGATCCGGGAGGTCACCCGCGTCGACCGGCCCTGAGCTCCTTCCCTCCTTCCGCTGGGCCGACGCCGCCTCGAGCAGACGCAGGTTGAGGAGCCCGCGCGTCCCGCCCTGTACTGCTCGCCCTGCGGGCAGCTCCGGCTGGGGCATCGTCCTGGCCCCACCGGCCAGAAGGAGAAGGACTGACCAGACTCACGTGCGCCGCGACCGCAAGACCGGCGACCCCGCTTCCGTGCCCTCCTGCACGCCCCCGGGAGACGCCGACTACCGCACCTGCGCCGAGGCCGGCGAGATCAACCTGGAGGCCCGCCACCCCGGGCTGCGCTGGTACTCCATCAACAGCCGCGAGCTCCCTCACCCGCCGCCCGGCACAGGAGAGCACCGAGGCCAAGGAGGGCCTCGTCCTGCCGGTCCTCATGCTCACCGGGGACGAGCGCAGCATCACCGAGGACTCCACCAACGACGTCTGCCCCTCCTGCGGGTCCAAGGACTCCATCCGCTTCCTCGGCTCGGCCGTCGCCACCCTCCTGTCGGTGTCCCTGACCACCCTGTTCGGCGACGACGCCCTCGACAACACCGAGAAACGCGCCCTCATCTTGCACCGACTCCGTGCAGGACGCCGCCCACCGCGCCGGTTACGTCAACCAGCGCTCCCACACGATGAGCCTGCGTCGGCTCTGCGCGGGGCGCGCGACAGGAGATGCTCATCGAGGAGTGGGCCGAGGCCACCCTCGACGACGCCCAGGCCAGCGCCTTCGACCGCTACCGGCTGGTCCCCGCGGCCCTGTCCGAGCATCAGCGCTTCAAGCCCTACTGGGACCCGAAGGCCCCGGCCTCCAAGCGCAGCCGGGCCAAGCAGCACGTGCGCCGTCGGCTCCTGTTCGACATCGCCCTGGAGGTGGGTCCCAGTCCACCACGGACGCACCCTGGAGGCCACCGGCTCGAGTTTCTGCTCCACGTCAGCGCCGGGCGCGCCAACACCCTGGTGGCCCTCGCCCGTCAGGCCCTCGGCACCGACCAGCAGGGCGTCCTCGACGGCTTCAAGGACACCAGCGACGCGGCCCTGCTCGCCTGGGTGCGCGGCACCCCTGGAGCACATGCGCCGCGAGGGCGCCACCGACCACGAGTGGCTCTCGCGCTACAAAACGACGACGGCAAGCGCCTGTGGATCTGGTACAAGCGCAACCGCAACCAGGCCAGCCGGCCTTCCCCACCGCGCGCCGCCCCGGCCTTTCCCCCAGGTCGGCGGAGCCTCGACACCCGCAAATCGGCCTTCACGCCGGTGAGCTCCCTCGAAGTCCTGGTACGCCACCTGGGCCCGCAAGTGCCTGGGGTCGTGCCCACCACGCCTCCCCGCCTGGCCTGCGTGCCCTGGGCCCACCTGGCCGAGGCCGGGATCCTCAGCGTCACCACCACCGATCCGAGGCACCGTCTACGGGCTGCCGGCCGGCCGCGTCGTCGTCTCCCGCTGCGTGAGACCACGCGCGGTCCCTGCTCTGGTGTGCGACACCTGCCGCACCCAGCTGCCCGCCGCACCGCCACCGTCGACCAGCCTGACAGCGCCCCCTGCCCGCCGCCACCTGCCCCGCCACCTGAGGGCCCATGCCTCACCCGGCCGAGAGCTTCTACCGCAGCGCCGCATGCCGGGGCCCCACGTGCGCCGGGTCGACCTCCGCAGCCACCTCCCCTGCTCGACGCCAAGGAACGCGCCGTCGTAGACCGGGTTCAGCGCCCCACGCAGGTGCCCGTGACCCTCAACGTCCTGGTGGCCACCCACCCTGGAGATGGGTATCGACATCGGGAGCTGTCACCGTCATGCTCGGTTCCCTGCCGGCCACCGCGCCTACGCAGCGGGTGGGCTGCGCGGGCCGCCGCAGCGGCTCGGCGCTCGCCCTGGCCTACGTGCCCGGCAGGCGCAGCCAGCTCCCGATCCCTCGACGCCCCGGATCGGCCCTCAACGGCTCTGCGCCGCCGTCCGGACCTACAGGGCCGAGGAGATCCTGCGCCAGGTTCCTAGCCTCCGTCATCGACACCCTCGCCCGCGAGAACCGCACCGCCATCCTCCGGCGGCCACGGCGGCGGCACCGCGAAGACCGCCCTGTGTGCCGCCACCGGCGAGGCTCGTCTCATCACCACACTGTGCGAGCGGATCGAGCGCGACGGCGCCCTGCCGGTGCAGGCCTCACCGCCGCCTTCCAGAGCGCACGCCGGCGCTCGACCGGCTCAGCAGCTGGGTGACGCCGGACGCCGGGCCCTCGCGAGATATGCTCCAAATGCGCCGCGGCCGAGCACCACGCCGAGTCCGAGCAGCTGCACCGCCAGGAGCGCCAGATCCGCGAGGCCCTGCCCGAGCTCAAGGTCGCCGCCGAGGCTCTACGCACCGAGGAGGACACGCGGCCCATCGCTCCGCCGAAGGAGCCCGGAAGGCGGCCGAGTCCCCGGATCTTCGACCTGGACGCGTGAGCACTGGTCCGGCCCTGAGCGCGCACGGCATCCTGCCCAACTACCTCATCGACGACTCCGTGCGCCTGTCCGCCCGCGTCTCCTGGCGCGGGACCGGACGACGACGAGTTCCACTCGAGCCCTGCGACGTCGAGGGCCCCGTCACGCCCCTGCGAGTTACGCCCCCTCGGCGCCACCTTCTACACCCGCGGCCTGGAGGATGGAGATCGAGGGCATTGACTCCTCCGACCTGAACAACCAGGCCCAGTGGTGGTTCTGCTGCAAGGCCTGCGGCTACATCGACGTGCGCGAGCCGCAGGAGACCCGGCCCCGCCGCGCCCACGGAGTGCCCCAGGTGCCGTGACACCGATATTGCCGAGGTCGGACGCGCCCGAAGGGTCCTGCGCCTGAGCCGGGTCTTCGCCGACGTCTCCCAGGACGACGCCCGCATCAGGGACTCCAGCGACGAGCGGCTCCGCACCCACTTCGAGGTCCTGCCCTGGCCGACTTCGACCCCCACCCGCGCGGTACGCCAGTGGAACGTGGAGGCCTCCGGGTTCAGGGTGACCCGCTACCGCGGCATGAACCTGCGCTGGCTCAACACCGGGCGGCCCTGGCCGGCCAGAGCGTCGACCGGGTCCCGGCAACGCCCTCTCCTCGCGGGACTTCCGCCTGTGCGAGGCCTGCGGCAAGCTCGATTACACAGATGCCGGGCCACCTCCGCCCGGGAGCACCGACCCTGGTGCCGCTACCGCAGCGACTCCGCCGAGCACGTGATCGCCGTCGACCCTCATGCGCGAGTTGAGCACTGAGGCACTCGCCTTCGTCCTGCCGCTCGGTTTCGCCACCGACCGGGTGGGGGTGGACTCGCCAGCCTCCGCGATCCTCCTGGGCTGGAGATCACCACCGGCGGCTCCTGACCACCTGGGCACGCCTCCGTCCCCCACCCGTGGCCGGCGCGGCGCCCCCGGCGAGACCGTCCCGCCCTCCTGCTGCACGACACCGTGCCCGGGGCACCGGTTACCTCACCGACCATGAGCGACTCCTCCCGCCTCTGGAACCTCCTCATCCGCACCGGCCAGCACCTGGAGAGCTGCCCGTGCCGCGCCGAGGGCAGGGGAGATGTGCCCGGACTGCCTGCGGCCCCACGCCGTTTCCGCTGAGGTCACCCGCGCCCGCGGCCCTGCACGCCATCGGCCAGCTGCTTGGGCTGGAGGACACCGGCGCCCAGGACACCGAGGGCGTGTTCGCCGAGCTCGACCCGGAGGTCCCCTGTGGACAGTCACCGACGAGGCCGTGCGCGCGGCACTGGGAGAGCCCCTGGGTGCGCTTTCCGCGCCGCACTCGCCGAGCTCCTGGGCAAGCAGATGGCCGTGCGCACCACCAGCGACCCCTCGGGTGCACCGGCGTTGGAGATCGACGGGGGCCGCTGGCGGATTCGTCCCCAGCTCGACGCCCGCGGCACCCGCCCCTGACTTCACCCTGCCTGCAGCCCCGGCGGCCGCAGTCCCATCGCCATCTTCACCGACGGCCGCCGCTACCACGCCAGTCGTGCGCACAACCGTATCGCCGACGACGCCGACAAACGTGCGCGCCTGCGCGCCGCCGGCTACCGAGTCGTCTCCGTAAGCATCGAGGACCTGGACGGGCCATGGAACCCGGCCTGGCTGAATGAGGCCACCGTCACCCAGCTCAAGAACGGCTCCCTGGGGGCCGCGCGCGTCGGCGGTGTCACCGACCAGGCCATCGATGCCTGGCGCGGCGGGCCGATGGCGCTGCTGGAGACGATGCTCAGCGACGACAACGAGGGACCCCTGAGGCCAGTCCGACCACCGCCGCCCTGGCGGCTCTGGCCGACTCCGCCTGGGGGCCGCTCATCGTCGGGGCCGCCGGCCACCTGCCCCTAGGACAGAACGCATCCCTGCGGTACTCCTCCACCCAGGGCGCCGAGGCGGACCCGCTGTGGGAAGCGTTGCGGGTGCTGCGGCCTGAGGCCGAACTGCCCGAGCCGACTGGGCTGCTGATACCGCAGGCGCTCCTGCGGCATCGAAGCACTCCGGTTCGGTCTCGCCATCCCCTCACCTCGCCCTGGCGGTTCAGCTCACCGGCGCCTCCACCACGGGAATGGCCCTCGTGCTTGACGACTCCGATGAGGCCTTGGGGAGTCCCGAGCACCCGGAGGCCTGGCTGGCCTGGCTGCGGCTCAGCAACGTGCTCGCCCTGGCTCAGGTGCCCGTGGACATCACCACGACCAGCCGGGCCCTGGCCGAGCTGCGCGCCCCACTCAGGCCGAGGTCGCTGTGGCGGATGTTGCCGGCAGCCCGGCCGCCATGAGCGATCTCGGTTGGGACGACGTCGACCAGGACCTCACCCCCGAGCCTGTCCTGGCTCTTCTGCCCCACCTGGCTGCGGCAGGCATCCCCACGAGGGCGACGGCGCTGAGGTCGGCGGCATCATGACGGACCTGTCCTGGGCCGCACCCAGGTTACTGTCCTCGCCGAGCCGCAGGACGGCGAGGAAAGCCCTGACGGCAGCCGGCTGGCGCGTCATCGTCACCGGCGACGATCCGGCCCACTCGCCACCGATATCTGCGCGCTCATCCCCGAGCTCCTGGAAGGACACTGACACGGCCACGATCCTGTTGCCCAGCAGCAGGACGAAGGACGCCACCGCCAAGGACCCCTCCCTCAGGGCGAAGATCGGGCCGTTCATCAGCAAGCTGTCCACCATGACCACGAGCTCGGGGCTGCACCTGGAGCCCATTCGTGGGTCGCGGGACCGGCGCGTGCGCACGCGCGCGGTCACCGACTTCTACCGGGCCGTCCTGTTCGAACTCGCCGCCGACGGTGAGGGTCGTCTACGTCATCCACGGTATCGTGGCCGCATGACGAGGCCATCAAGATCGCCGAATCCGTCACCGTCCACGTCAACCCCGCAACGGCATCACCGAGGTCGTCAACGTCGGGGACCCTCATCGGCCTGGATCCCCGTGCCGTTGAGGAGGCGCGACGCACAGCCCAGGCCGAGCTCAGCCGCCGCCCAGCGCGAAGCCGATGAAGCTCGCCCGCGAGACGGCCCGCATTCAGGCCGCCAACGCTGAGGGCGCGCCGTCGCAACGAGGAAGCCGCCAAAGGTGCCGACGCCGATTCCGCGCTCATCCAGGCAGCCGGCACCGAGCCGGTCGCAGCGGGGAGCCAGCGGGGCGAAGGAGGAGCGGTTGCCGGAACGGCGGTCGGGGCCGCTGCCGTGGCGGGCGCCGTCGTCGTTCCCAGCCGGGACAAGGCGCCGGTGTGGCCCGACGGGCTCACCGTGGAGATCTGCACGACGAGCTCGGTATCGACGTCCGACTCGGTGCAGCGGCGCTGGCGGCGCAGCGCGAGTCACAGCTCCCTCGATCTGGCCTCCACCGCCCGGAGTCGCCTGGCAGGGCGAGCGCTGCTCAACCCTGGCCACAGGGGCGACGATCGAGGAGATCCGTGAGGACTTCGGGCTGCGGCCCTCGCGAGACGTCGCCGCTGAGCCCACTGACGCCGACTCACCGAGGGTCTGCGCACTCGCGCGGCCCGCTCAACCTTCACCTGGTTGGAAAGTGACGAGGACCTGCGCCGCGCCATCGAGGGACTCAGTTTCGCCGAGTGGCAGCTCTTCCTGCACCCCCAGCAGCGGGCCCTCGTGGAGCGGCGGGCGAACGGCCCCATGCGTGTCTCGGGCGGCGCCGGAACCCGGGAAGACCGTCATCGCCGTGCACCGCGCCGTCGAGCTGGCCAAGCGGGACAAGGTTGACGGGCAGGAGCCGCGGATCCTGCTGACGACCTACACCCGCAACCTCGCCGACGACCTGCGCCGCCAGGTCGCCCAGCTCGAGCCACAGCTGCCCTTCACCGAGAGGCTGAGCGAGTCCGGGGTCATGGTCAGCGGCCTGGACCGGGTGGCGCGCATGATCCTCCAGCAGGCCGGCGCCAGGATCTCCCCCATCGCCCAGGAGGTCATCGGTCAGCCGCGCGGGCGAGTACTCACCTACCCCAGGGAGAATGTGGCAGGAGGTCCTCACTCTCATGGGCGATGAGCTGCCCGAGGGGCTGCGCTCCGCGGACTTCCTGGAGTCCGAGTACGAGCTGATCGTGCTGCCCCAGCGCGTGACGACCTCAAGCAGTACCTGCGCGTGCGCCGCCCCGAGTCGGGGCGTGGCCCTGGACCGGTCCAAACGGGCCGCCGTGTGGAAGGCGATGGAGCGCTACCGGGACCGCAGTGCCGACCTGGGCGTGACCTCCTTCGACGAACAGCTCGCGCTGGCCGCCGCCTGGCTCGACCACGAGGCAGCCCTCGGCACGCCCCTGACCTTTCCGGCATGTGCTCGTCGATGAGGGCGCAGGACCTCACGCCCGCTCACCTGCAGCTGCTGCGGGCGCTGGTGGAGCCCGGCCCGGATGACCTGTTCCTGGCTGAGGACTCCCACCAGCGGATCTACGGCAAGAAGATCACGCTGAGCCACTACGGGATCCAGGTGCGCGGGAGATCTCGGCGGCTGACGCGCAACTACCGCACCACCCGTCAGAACCTCGATGTCGCCTTCGGGATCCTCGATCCCGGCACTTATGAAGACATGGAGGGGCAGGCAGAGGAGCACCACTACGTCTCACCGCGCTCCGGACCCGAGCCGCTGCTGCTGCACGCTACCGACCGCGCCGATGAGCTGAGCAAGGCCGCTGAGCTGCTGACGGTGTGGATGGAACAGGACCGAGACAGTGAGGACAGCGCTCCGGAGACAATCGCCGTCCTCGTGCGTGACCGCTACCAGCGCGACGCCGTCGTCAACGGTCTGGCCCAGCACGGGATAGAGGTGCGCGCCGTGGACCGGAAGCGGCACGGTCAGGGGCAGGCCCGTGGTTATGACGATGCACCGCGCCAAGGGTCTGGAGTTCCGCAAGGTTCTGCTCTTCGACGTCTCGAAGAACGCAATCCCCCGGCCACTGCGGGACCAGCAGTACTCCGACGCGGACCGCGACGATGCCCTCCTGCGGGAGCGCTCACTGCTGTACGTGGCCGCGACCCGCGCCCGGGACCAGCCTCGCCATCTCCTGAGCGGCGCGGGCCAGTCCCTCATCACCGCCCTCGCGCCGTAGGTTGCGGCCTGGGCGCGTTCTCGCGGTTCGGACGGGCAAACCACCACCCGCGCACCCACGCGTCCGTTAGGGCTGCCACCCCGCACATGTCAGGTGCTCTGCTGTCAGGTCCTCCGCGTACGCCCCCGGCGAAGTACCGGCGCCGCCCGCCAGGCAACCTCCCCTGCCCCTGCGTAGAAGTCCCCGAAGCAGCACCCCCACACCCCTGAGAATCCAGTCTTTCTGGAGGACGTCGAGCCGACATTGGGCGACATCCGCAGGCTCACTGAGGACCGATCGAAGGCCCCCTGAGCAATCCCTATGGGACTCTTGGACCCCTCGTCCAACATGTGGGTGTGCGTCACCACGACTCTCCCCGGTGTCCGAATGGTGTTCGTGACCATTGACGTTGTACGGTTGCCCCACGACATTGTGACTCAGGAAGAGCGCGCCCACGTGCGCGCCGTGACACGTTGGAGGGGTCGAGCCTATGGGGGGCGCGGCCGTCAGAAGGCCAAGGCAACCAAGGTTGCTCGTAAGCTCCGTACTTCAGCCCGGAGACTGATTACAAGGCTCTGGAGCGGGAGCTCGTCTCAGCGTCCTCGGGATCTGAGCCTGACGACGAGATCGACTACGAGGAGCCACGCCAAGTATGCGCGTCGACGATGATGACTGGGACGAGGGCGGCCAAGTAGCCCCACCCAGTCGAGGAGGGCCGGAGGAATGCACCTGCTCGCCCTTCCGCGCGCCTACGAGGGCGTGAGTCGAGGCCGTCGGGCGGCCATCCGTGTCACTCTCGGCGACTTTTCACTCCTGACCCTGAACCACCTGTGTCGCATCGACCCAGGTCAGGGGCGGCGTTGCCCCGGCCCGTTGCTCCAGAACCAGCCCTGCGGGATTGAATAGTCGCCATCTGTGACACCTCACGGCGCGGAGCCCCGCGAAGCGCCGTACTCACGCGCGGGGCGTTCTGCGGTTCAGGCGGCTCGGTAGGTGCCGTGGATGTCGACCGCTCCCCCGTCGACGCCCCTTCGTGCCGGAGACCACCCGCCCCTGGGCCTCGTACTTACCGGCCTCATGCACCTCACCCAGCACCCAGGCGGGGATGTCGGAGCCCCTCGGCGACCCGCAGGACGGCAGCGTCGACCACGCCCGTGGTCGACGGCGCACCATCCCCACGCCCAGGTTGAGGGTGCCCTCGAGGTCCTCCCACGGCACCGAGCCGAGCTCTCGCACAGTGGAGAAGACCGGCGGCACCGTCCAGGAGGAGCGGTCGGCGTCGGCGATGAGCCCGTCCGGAAGGACTGGGCGACGTTGGAGGCCAGTCCCCGCCGGTGATGTGGGACAGGGCGTGGACCGGCCCCGGGCGGCCGGCGAGGACAGGGTCTCCAGCATGGCCAGGCACATGCGGGTGTACAAGCGCGTGGGCTCGAGCAGCTCCTGGCCCAGGGTGCACCGAACTCGGGGACCTCACGCTCCAGGCCCCAGCCGGCGTGCGCGATGACGCGACGCACCAGGGAGTAGCCGTTGAGTGCAGGCCGGAGGAGCCCAGGGCCACCAGGACGTCCCCGGCGCGCACCTTCTCGGCGCCGAGCACGCGATCAGCCTCAACAACGCCGGTGGCGGCCCCGGCGACGTCGTACTCGTCGGGGGCCATGAGGCCGGGGTGCTCGGCGGTCTCCCGCCCAGCAGCGGGGTGCCGATGGCGGCGCAGGCCTGGGCGATGCCGCGCACGATGTCGGCGATCCGCTCAGGGACGACGTGCCCGCAGGCGATGTAGTCGGTCATGAGCAGGGGCGGGCCCCGACCACGACGATGTCGTCGACGACCATGCCCACCAGATCCTGGCCGATGGTGTCGTGGATGTCGAGAGCCTGGGCGATGGCGACCTTGGTGCCCACGCCGTCGGTGGAGGTGGCCAGCAGGGGGCGGCGGTAGTCGCGCAGGATGGAGACGTCCACGAGCCTGGCGAAGCCCCCGACGCCGCCGACGACGGCCGGGGTCATGGTGGAGGCCACGGCGTCCTTCATGAGCGCGACGGGCGGTCCCCGGCGGCGGTGTCACGCCGGCGTCGGCGTAGGTGATGGCGGAGGTGGGCGGCTCGGGCTGCTGGGTCATGGAGTCCTTGTGGACTTGGGTCGAAGGTGCGGTGGTGGGCGGAAGGGTGAGACGGGAGCAGGTGGCCGGCGCAGGTCGCGGGCGGCGGACCACATCGGACCGAGCCTGGCCGGTGCGGCAGGCGCCGGTGCATGCGACGTCGACCCCAGGGGGCTGCCGGCGGCCAGGTCCGGGCGGGTGATGCTGCTCGGCGGCACGGTGCGGTCGGCGTCGTTGGTCCCCTCACGGCGCCGACCGCGGTAGGCGGTCGGGACGCGGCGCACCGGGATGGCGGCAGACGCCAGACTGCGCACGGGCGGCGGGATCGGGTAGTCGCCGGTGAAGCAGGCCAGGCACAGGTCGTCGGCCTTCTGGCTGCTGGCGGCCACCATGCCCTCCACGGACAGGGAAGCCCAGGAGTCGGCGCCGATGGACTCGCAGATCTCTCCACGCTCATGCCGGTGGCGATGAGCTCGGCGCGGGTGGCGAAGTCGATGCCAGAAGCAGGGGCCACGCGACCGCGCGGGAGGAGATGCGTACGTGGACCTCGGCGGCGCCGGCCTCGCGCAGCATTCGCACCAGGGGCCCGTTGGGTGTTGCCGCGCACGATGGAGTCGTCGACGACGACGAGGCGCTTGCCCTCGATGACCCTCGCGCAGGGGGTTGAGCTTGAGGCGGATGCCGAGCTGGCGCAGGGTCTGGGTGGGCTGGATGAAGGTGCGCCCCACGTAGGCGTTCTTCACCAGGCCCCTGCCCGTAGGGGGTGCCGGAGGCCTGGGCGTAGCCGATGGCGGCCGGGGTGCCCGACTCGGGGTCGCGATGACGAGATCGGCCTCCACCGGTGCTCGCGGCCAGGGGCGGCGCCCATCTCGTTGCGCGAGGTGATGACGCTGCGTCCGGCGATGCGGGTGTCAGCGGGCCAGGTAGACGTACTCGAAGACGCAGCCGGCCCGGCGGGCGGTGGCGAAAGCGCGAGGACGCACGCCGTCCTCATCGATCTCGATGAGCTCACCGGGCCTCGATCTCGCGCACGAAGGCGGCGCCGACGATGTCCAGGGCGGCGGTCTCGAGGCCACGGCCCACCTGCTGCCCAGGCGCCCCGCAGCACCAGGGGGCGCACCCCGTGGGGTCGCGGGCGGCGTAGAGGGTGCGCTCGTCCATGAAGACCAGGGAGAAGGCACCGCGCAGCATGGGCAGAACCCGGCGGGCGGCCTGGTGGACACTCAAAGGTGCCGACGCGGAGTAGGCGGCGTCGAGCTCGGCGTCATCGGTGATGCTGAGGTGAGGATGTCGGCGGCCGAGTCCCACCCCTCCAGGGCCCCGTGCCTCGGAGACGAGGTTGAGCAGGGCGGCCAGGACAGCGGTGTCGGTGGAGGAGCCGCGGCCGAGCTCACCGCTGAGGTCCTCCCCGGAGGTGGCGCGTACGGCGTCCAGCGAGCTCGCGGGTGTTGGTGAGATTGCCGTTGTGGGCCAGGGCGAGGGGTGGAGCCGGGCCGCCGGGCCGAGCATCGGCTGGGCGTTCTCCCAGGTGGTGGCGCCCTGGGTGGCGTAGCGAACGTGGCCGACGGCCATGTGGGCCGGTGAGGTTGGACAGGGCCTGGTCGTCGAAGACCTGGGATACCGAGACCCAGATCGCTGTAGACGAGGATCTGGGAGCCGTTGGAGGTGGCGATGCTGGCCGACTCCTGCCGCGGTGCTGGAGGGCATACAGGCCGAAGTAGGTCAGGCGGGAGACGTCCTCGCCAGGGGCCCACACGCCGAAGCGACCGCACTCCTCGCGCGGCGAGGGCTCGAGCTCGTCGAGGTGGTCGTCGGGCAGGGCGGTCAGGCCGGGACGCCGACGGGCACTGCGGGCACCTCGGGAGCCTCCGGCTCAGCCGGCCGGACTGCCCCAGGGGGTCGGAGGATCCGGCCCCGCGAGGCGGGGCGGGCGCCGTCGGGATGGTCGAAGGTGATCTGCGAGGGTTCTCACCGGTGCGCACGCACAGTTCTGTCACGGCCGGGCGCCGTCTGACCATTGCGGCCACCGGAGCCGGTCCGTCTCAGGGGTGCTCCTGCCGCAGGAGCTGGAAGCGGATGCCGGAGGCGGGGTCGGCGGACAGGAGGCGGACCTGCACGCGCTCACCCACCGGAGGCCGCCGTCGGAGGCCTTCTTACCGGGCGCGGATCCGGTGACGACGGCGGGGCTCGGCCAGGACGAGCTCGCCGCGGCCGTCACGCTCGGAGGTGATGACGCTGTCGAAGACCCGCCCTCGTCCGCGCAGGACCAGGGCCCAGGCGGTCAGGCCTGCGGCCGATGGCGCGGGCGCGCTGCTCGGGTCTGCCCCATGACGCCCGGCAGGTCGGCAGCGCCTGGAGAACCCACTGGGTACGGGCGCCTGGGCGCAGGCGACGACGCAGACCTCCTCGCCGTAGCGGGTCAACGAGTCGGCGCAGTGCGGTGACGGGGCGTAGCGGGCGGCGATCGCGGAGCGGGACGGCCTCCTCGGAGTCGGAGGCCCTCGTCGTCGGCGGGGACAGCGACGCCGCCCACCCCGAAGGCGAGGGAGCCCGATCCGCGGAAGAGGGACATGGCTGCTCCATAGGCCGCGGGCGGGGGATGGCGGGTCCAGGCTGCGCACGAGCTCGGGGTAGGGCTGGGCGTCCGCCAGTCGATGCTCAGGGCTCGCGGCGACGAGCCGCAGGCGGGCGTAGTCCGCGCGCCGGCGGCAGGGTCCGCAGGATGCCGACGCCGCACTGACCATGATCCGGCGGCACAGTGCCGGTGAGCAGGAGATCTGCGTTGTACTGCTCGGCGGGCACGGGCACGCGGTGGTAGGCGAGCCGATAGCCGGCTGGGCAGGGCGCTCGGCGGGTCCCGTGTCTCTCCACGAGTGACGCCGTCCCTGACTTCTGGTGCTTCTGCCGCCTCGGTCACCTCGGACGACCTGCTTCGGGCGTGGTCATGCTGATGCCGCCGCGAGCGGCCCGCGTTCCAGGGCGCAGGAGGCCGATCCGGCCAGGAGTCTAGGCAGGTCGGCCGGCGCCTCCTGGGGCAGGGCGCGCCCCGTCGATGGCGGCCTGGACCTGGGCGTAGGTGAGGCGCGCCCGCGAGCGCTATCGAGGGCCTCTCGACGCGGGCGGAGACGACTCACCGCGCTCGTCGAGGCCGATGGTCCACTAGGCAGGCTGGCGCTCCGCGTCCTGAAGGAGGGAGGCGGCGCTGTGGGAGAGGACCCGTGCAGGGGCGGCAGCGTCGGGGGCGTAGATGGCCCGCCGCGGCGGCGCAGCCGGACGTCCAGGGGGCGCGCCGGGGTGACGAAAAGTGGCCAGGAGGCGATGGCGTAGTGACGCGTGGTAGGTGGCCGCCGGCTCGGGAGCCCCTGACGTCCCCGGCGGCCGCGCCGGCCCGATCGGCATGGTCGACCTGCGCGGGCAGGCGCTCCAGGAGCACCGCCTGGTCGAGGTCCGCGGAGCTGCGGGTCGATGGTGACCAGGTCCAGGTCGCGGGCGTCGCGGCGCCATCGGCCAGAGACGGGCGGGGCCGTCCCGGCCCAGGCGCCGGCGGCGGGCCCTCCCGCCTCGGCGAGGGCCTCGGTGGAAGGCGGTGGGGACCTCGTAGTGCGCGCGCAACGCGTCCAGGGTTCGGGCGACCCGGCGGCGGGGCGGTGAGGTGCTCAGGCGCGTGCGACTCATGGGATGAATCTCACCGGCGCCGGGCCCCTCGGCGCAGTGACCAACGGGCAGTGGACGTAGTCCCCAGCCCGCGTTTACCCGGGAAGCCGGACGAGGGGCAGGGACGGACAGGTCGCAGCGCTCGCCGGAGGCCTGCAGGGCGCTGGTCAAGGCGTCCCGCCAGGTGAGTCGGCCGGCGGTCAGCCAGCCAGGTGGGGGCATCGGTCTCGACGACGCTGGGCGGGGTTCTGCGGCGATGCAGTGCCCGCGACGGCCCGGGACGCCGCGGGCGGGACCCGCACTGACCGAGCGCCCGGCGCAGGCGGCGAGCCCTCGAGGGTGTAGCGCACGGCAGGTGGCGGCCACCCGGACGTCGGGCGGCCCGGTCGGCGGACCGGCGGAGTCGGGCCGCTACACCGCCTCCCAGCGCCCACCGATCCCTTGGTCCCGTCAGCCGGGCGGCGGACTGTCCTGCCCCTGAGTCCACTGGCGCAGGGCCTGCGCGCGTCGGCGGGTCGATGCGTCGTCTGCAGCCATGGCGCGAAGCCTAATGCCGGAGCGCCAAGGGGCGAGCGTGCGAGCTCATAACGACGAGAACGGCCCGCCCGGATGGCGGACCGTCCTCCTCGTGAGACTGGAGCCGGATCAGGCGGCAGCCGCGGCCTGCGCCTGAGCGCTCTTCTTGCCGTCCACGTTGCGCCCCAGCCCCTTGAGGACGATGACCAGTGCGGTGGTCACCACCGTCCCGGCCAGGATCGCCAGGAGAAAGCCACCGAAGTTGGAGATGGCGAAGGCGACGAACACGCCGCCGGGGCGCGGCGGGAACCGACGTGCATGGCCACGTCATCGGGACCGGTGATCGCGCCGCCGGCCATGGTGGCTGATGACGCGCAGCGGGTCGGCGGCGGCGAAGGGGATGGCACCCTCGGAGATGAAGGAAAGTCCCAGCAGCCAGGCGCTGCGCCCGTTCTCCACCTCGGTCTTGGTGAACAGCCGCGAGCGCAGGAAGGTCGCGGCCGACATCGCCAGCGGCGGCACCATGCCGGCAGGCCGCGACGGTGGCCATGATCCCGTAGGGAGCAGCAGCTGCTGGCGCTGGGCCCGTGCAGTCCCGCTGTGCCGAACAGGTAGGCGGCCTTGTTGACCGGCCCAGCCCCAGGCTCGAAGTCACATCATGAGCCTCGAGGATGACGCCGAGCAGCACCGCCGACCTGCCCCCGGACATGGAGGTCAGCCTCGTCCTTCAGTGCGGTCTGCGAGGAGGCCAGGGGCAGTCCGAGACCAGAGATGATGGCGCCGACCACCAGCGTGGTGCCCAGCGGGATGATGACCACGGGCATGAGCCCTCGCAGCCAGGCCGGCACGCTGTGAGCCCGGCTGAGCCAGGCCGCGAAGCAGCCTCCGCGAGGATGCCGCCGACCAGGCCGCCGATGAAACCGGCCCCGACCTCGACCGCGACGACCCTCATGACGAATCCGGCGCGATACCTAGCCTGCCGGCCAGTCCGAAGGAGATGTAGCCGGCCAGCGCCGGACGAGGAAGCCTGGCGGCCGCTTGCCCCAGCAGGAACAGCGTCCACCTCGATGTGGCAGCAGCAGCTCCGGACGGACGGTGATCGTCTCGGTGCCGATGACGTCACCGGCCGAGTTCTTGATCTCGTGAACGAACTCGTTGCCGGGCAGGTTCCACAGGGGAGTAGTCGCTGATGGAGATCTTCTCGTAGAGGCTGGGCGCACGTACCCGGCCAGGAGGAAGCCCAGGGCGATGAGCAGACCGCCGGCGGCCACGAAGGGGATCATGTAGGACACCCCGGTCATGACCGTGAGCGCTGGAGGCGCGGGCCCAGTGCTCGGAGCCCTCCTCACTCTCCCTCACCGGACTCACCGCCGGCCGGAACACGGGCAGCACTCAGGTCGTCAATCGCGGCCAGGGCCTTGTCCAGCAGAGAGCTGGCATCGTTGACGGCGGCCTTTGACGCCGACGTCGATGACGGGTTTGCCGGCGAAGGCCTGCGGCTCCTTGACGGGCAGGTCGTGGGCGAAGATGACGGCGTCGGCCCGTTTGATGAGGTCGGGGTCGAGGCGTCTATCTTTGCCTGAGCGTCCCCACCGGGCACGGTGATGCCGCGAACCTTGCCGGCCTGCTCCAGGGCCTCAGCGGCCATGAAGGTGTGGGCGATGCCGGAGGGGCAGGAGGAGACCCCCACGATGACGGTCTCGTCCTCCGCCGGGGCCGACGACGCCGCAGCGGCCCTGGACTCCGCAGTACCGGCCTCGGCCGAGTCCGCGACGCTCCGGTCCTCCCCAGCCGCGCCGTCCTCGCCCTCCTCCCCGTCGTCCAGCAGCTCGGGCTGGACCTGCCTGGTGACGATGCGGGCGATGTCCTCAGCGTCGGCGGCCTGGCGCAGAGCGTCGGTGAACTCGGTCTGCATGAGTCCGCGGGCGAGCTTGGCCAGGAGCTGAAGGTGGAAGTCGTCGGCGCCGTCGGGGGCGGCGATCATGAAGATGAGGTCGGCGGCCTGTCCGTCGGCGGCTCCGAAGTCGACCGGCTGCGCCAGGCGGGCGAAGCCGAGGCTGGGGGCCAGGACGTGAGGGCTGCGGCAGTGTGGGATGGCGATGCCGCCGGGAATCCCGGTGGGGGCGGTCGACCCGCGCTTCTGGCGTCGGCGGCCAGGCCGTCGGGGCTGGAGGCCCCTGGCCCGCGCCGGCTACGGTGGTGGCCAGGAACTCGATGACGCTCTTCCTGCCCGCCGGCGTCGGCGTCGAGCGACCTCAGCTCGGGAATGATGAGGGGCTGTTCTCGGTCAGGTCTCTCCTTGGTGTCTGAGGTGCTGTCGCCCGGTGGGCTGCGGCGGGTCATAGGTGGTCAAGGGTGGTGGGCGGCGACCGCGCGGTCGGTGGTGGTCGCGTGGCGGATCGGTGGGCGGGTGGCGGCGAGCTGGCTGGGCGGTGTCCGGGCCGACAGCCGCTGACAGGTGCGGGGACGGGGTCTCGCTGATCTGAGGCCCCGGCACCTGCGGCGCCCCTGACCTCAGGAGAGCTGGTGACGACGGCCGGCTGCTCGGGCAGGTCGGCGGGCGGTGCAGGCGGTTCCGCAGGACGCGGCGGGCCGAGCCATAGGCCATGGTGGCGGTGCTCAGGCGCTCATTAAGGTCTCGTCATCACCGCCGTTGACGTCGGCCAGGAGTAGCCGGCCACCGAGGAGTCCTCGGCGCCGACGGTGGGAGCACCGGGACCTCGGGGCGGTGGCGGTTGCGGCGCCGTCGGCGGTCACCAGGACGGCGCCGGCGGGGCCGAGGGTCACCAGGACGGCGCCGAGGCCCAGGTCCACCAGGAGGGGCGGGCGGCGGCGTCGACGACGTCACTGTAGTCCCCTGACGGCGCCCTCCTCGAGGGCCGCGGCGCGCTTCCGGGCGTGCAGGCCGGCGAGCTGGCCGGAGCTCTCGCCGTTGGCTTTGATGAGGTCGCCGATCTGGTGCAGCTTCGGCGGCCAGGGCCGCCAGGGGCTCATGTCGGAGGTGTCGACGGCGATGCGAAGCGCGACCCTCCGCGTAGGAGCCCCATCAGAGACGGGCGCGTACCACCTGGGCCGGCGCGCGCCTGGGTGGCAGGGAGCCGGACAGGACCGCCCAGTGGTGAGGTTCCAGCCGACACCTCCGTGAGCGCCAGGGTCTCCAGGAGGCGCTGCCTGACGGCGCCGATCCTCGGGCCCAGGCCCGCCCCGGGTCGCTGAGCTTTGCGGTGGTGCCGTCGGCCCGGGTGACGGCGGTGTTGATGCGGGCGGGTCGCTACGGGGCACGGAATCGCACGGTGAGTCCTGCAGCCTCGAGTGTCACGTTCAGGCGGTGAGATGGGGTCGTGCTCGGCGGCGGTGGAGGACGGCGGCGGTGGCGGCGCGCCCGGCGTTGACAGGACGCGGGCCATTACGCTGACGCCCTTTCTCCCGGTTCTGGCTAGACGACGCCGCCAGTGCGTCGACGGCGCCTCGCCGGGTGCTGGGCAGGGAGACGTGTGCGCCGAGGGACGCGTGCGTGAGGGCCAGGACTCACGCGACAAGGACCTCGGTTTGCGGCTGCCAGGTGAGCTGGGTGGATGTGCGTGAGGCGGGAGCTCGACGTCGCGACGGTGAGGCCGATGTGTCGTCGAGGGAGGCGATGATCTCTGAGGTGCTCCTGGCCGTGATCTTGGGCGTGGAGTCGACCAGCGCCACCACCTGGCGGGCGCTGCGCACCATGGCGTCGGATTGACGGTGGCCTGCCGATCGGGCGTGGACAGCCTGTGGCTGCGCCCAGGCCGTTGGCGCCGTGACGGGCGACGTCGACCTCAGGGTGGACAGGGCCTCGACGGCCCGGGGCCGACGGCGGGCTCCGGGTGAGTCCAGGTGCAGCTGGCCGCCCAGTGATCCGCACCTGCGTCTGGCGGCGGCCAGGGAGGCGGCGGTCAGCCGACGGAGTTGGTGATGACGGTCAGGTTGTCGCTTTCGTCGGCGGGCAGAGCCGGGCGAGCGACCCGGTGGTGGCACCGCGTCGATGAGGAGTGGTGGCACTGGCTTCGGTGCGAGCTTGCGCCAGGGCGGCGCGGGCGATGGCCTGCTGGCGGAGGGACGACGCTCGCGCGGTCACGCCGGTCTCCGCAGGGCGGGCGGGATGGCACCGCCTGGACCTGCGCAGGCGCCGCTGCGGTCCAGGGCGGTCAGGTCGCGGCGATCGTCTCCGGTGACGTCGAAGTGCGCTCGGCGAGCTCGGTGACGAGAACCCGCCCCTGCACCGCGCGACCTGCCCACGATCTGGCGGTGCCTGTCCTCGATGCGCATGTTCACCCCCTGAAGGTCGGTGCCATGAGCTAGAGATGCCCGTTCGCATCTATCATCCCATATGTCTGAACAGGCATCAGATTATGTCTGCTCAGACATCAACGTCTCACCTTATGTGACTCACGATACAACCATAGGTTGTTTTGAGAACAGGGTCCGCTCGGCGACACCGCTGACACCCATATTGAAAGAGACTCGTGCCCGCCTCCCTGGTGGGGTGACGGGCACGAGCATTGATTCGCGTATCGCTGCGTCAGGCCGTGTCGGCCTGTGCTTCCGTGCCGACATCAGGCAGCATCAGTCGGCCTCGCCGCCCGCGACGCAGGACGAGGTAGCGCCGACGGCGAGCAGGCGAGGGCGAGCGCCCGGCGCTGAGCGAGGCTCCAGTGGCTCAGTGCAGCCGCCCGAGCCGCCGACCGGCTGACCGCCACTGCCACCGCGGGCTCAGAAGCGGCAGGTGGCCACGGGCTGCGCGCCGCTCCCCACAGACGGCTCGGGTGCCGCCGCCCACGGAGGGCCCACCAGCGGCACGGCTGCCCTGCGGCGTGGACGCTGCCTTGCCGCCGGTCCTGTCCGCCGTCGGTCAGCACCCTTCGTGCGCTGTCGCCCGTGTCCGCACCGAGTCGGCTGCAGCCTCATCCTCAATCTCGGCCGAGAAGCGATTGAGAACCGTGCCTGCGGAGTCGAGAGTCTCGATAGAGGCCCAGCGGGCAGGTGGCGGCTCGACCGTGCGGCAGGCGCGTAGGGCGTCGGGCTCGGGAAGGTGAGGTTGAAGTCGACCCGCCCGGTGGTCGGGCCGGTGGGGTCGACGGAGGTCGAGGTCCCTGGTCAGGATCTCTGCTACCGCGCTCGACGCGCACGACGCCGGGCGCGGCCTGCCCGGAGGTGCTGGTGTAGGCCAGGGAGTCCAGGGACACGGAGACCATAGTCGGTGCTGCGCGCGCCACCCGAGCTGACGCACACGGGTCCCACGGTCATCGCGGTCTGCCGCTTGGAGTAGTCGGCCTGACGGGCTGGTCACCGGAAGGAGCTAGATAGGCGGAGGCGACGTCGCGGTCGAGGACACCGGTGTTGGTCGCGGGCTTGTCCTTCAGGACGGCATATAGCCGTCGCCTCCCGACAGCAGGAAGGAGTTGAGGCGACGACGACGCTGTCGCCGTCGGCCAGCGGCTTGCCGTCGACGAGATCCGCGGATCGTGGGGCGGCTCCGTCTTCGCCCTGCAAGCGGCATCGGTGGTGGCCTCGGTGAGGACGTCGACGTTGTGGGACAGCCCCAGGGTGAGCACGGGATGGTTGGAACTGGGCTGCTACTGCTGGGACAGCAGAGTCTTCAGCCGGCGCCGGTAAGGGTCGTAGGCCATCTCGTTGCCGAAGGGCTGGATGGTGAGGCCTCTCGAGGTCAGACGCGTCACCTCCGGAGCCGGAGGCGGCGTGCAGATCGGCGCGCACGCCTCCGGCGTTCGCGATTCGCAGCGTGGCAGCGGCGCCGGCCGGCTGGATGTCGGTGGCGAGCCAGCTGCGGAAGGATCTCGGCGATGATGCTGGGAGGTGGACTCAGTGCCCGGTTGGCTCCCGGGCTGGAGCCGCCCGAGCCGCGCAGGAAGTCCGTGCGATCTTGGGCCAGCGGTTTGCCGCCTCGGCGGCGGAGTCCTTCCTGGGGACACGATCTCGGCGACGCCGTAGGCGTCGGTGGTGCAGCTCGAGCTCGCAGGTCTGTTGTCGGCGCTGACCACCGAGGTCCTCCGGCTGGCGGGGTCATAGCGAGACGGATGCGCTCCAGCGCCCAGCTGTAGTGGTCGGCCTGAACGACGGCGATCTGGTTGCCTCGGCACCGGTGAGACGGTCTTGGCGAAGGCACGTGGCATGTCGGAGAAGACGGCGTCGACGTTCTTGAGCAGAAGCTTCGTGGCCGCGGAGGCGGCGTCCTCGTGGCTGAGCACGACGACGACATATCGGGCCTCACCATTGGCCGAATCACCGTCCTTGAGCCGGCGGCACGGGCATTGGCGGCGGCGACCGCTGGGCCTCAGGGTGAGGGGTGACAGGCTGAGGCGACACGAGGTAGAAGCCATCGGTGACGACGCCGACGAAGCCGACGCGCACACCGCCGACCTTCTTGATGAAGACGCCCTGTCACCACCTCGGCGCTCGGGCGGAGCTGAGCCGGAGATGTTGGCGGCCAGGATCGGGAAAAATTGAGGCGAGAATGCGCTTCTCCAGGTCGGTCAGGCCCTGGTCGAGCCTCGTGGTTGCCTAGGGCGGAGACATCCAGGGACATCGCGTTGAGCGCCCATGGTGGGGCGGTCCGAGGATGGAGGAGATGTAGGCCGATCCACTCTACGGAGTTCCGGCGGAGACGAACAGAGTGTTGGGGTTGGCGGCCCGGGCGGCGGAGACCCGCAGGCCAGCGTGACAGCGCCGGGTCTTTCAACGACGCCTGCCCGTTTTTGCCGTCCGTCTGAGTAGTACGGGAGATGGGCCGTGCAGGTCGGTGATCCCCAGTAGATCGATGGTGGTGGCGCCGGCGGCCGGAGCGTCGGCCGGGGCGGCTGGTTCGTCGGCACCGGCGGGCGGGGCTGGAGCGGGAAGGACTGAGGGCTGCTCAGAGTGAGCACACATGGCGGCGCTGACCTTGATGGCTCACGGGATGCGTAGTCGCACGTCGTTCCCTGTCAGGCGGAGGATGGTGACCCGGGAATAGGTGAGGAGAGGAACATATCCAACCGTGCAGCGCCCACGCGGTACAAGTCATTATTTTCACGGCACTCACTGACGTTCATCACCCGGTACTCGTGCCCGCACCCCGGTGCCCGCGCCGCGTCGGGAGGTTTCTCCACAGCGGCGGCGCGGTGAGGAGCGGTCACGGATGCGTCACGAGCGCCGATCCCGCCCCTCCCGATGCGCATAGTCGATGGCGTCCGCCGCCCGACGAGGCGCGGACGCCGTCGCTAGGGGGCGCGAGCCCGGCCCAGCCAGGTATCGACGATGCCGTGGGCGACCGCGACGTCGGCAACGCGGGTGAAACCGGCCGCGTTGGCGCTGAGCACGTAGTCGCCGGCGGCTGTACTCGGGCCGCGGCGACGCAGGAGTCGTGATGTCGGCCATGATGCCGGTCAGCTTGGCCTCGGCGGTGCGAAGTCCCAGCGGGTGCGGCCGGCGTTCTGCTCCATCTCGAGGGCGGAGGTAGCCACGCCACCGGCGCTGGCGGCCTTACTCGGGCTGAAGAGAATGCTGGCCTCTGAAGGCCTCGACGCCCCGGGGTGGAGGGCATGTTGGCACCCGGAGACCATGCACCGCAGCCGCCCCGCAGCAGGGGTGTTCGCGGCGTCGCCGTCGAGCTCGTTCTGCGTGGCGCAGGGCAGGCGACGTCGCCGGGGACGTCCCACACGGGAGCCGTCGGTCACGAGGCGGGCGCTGGGGCGAAGATCGACGTAGTCGGCCACACGCGACCGCGCTCGACCTCCTTGATCTGCTTGAGCAGCTCGAGGTCCACCCCGGCCTCGCTCGACGACGTAGCCGGAGGAGCCGGAGAAGGTGATGGGAGTGGCACCGAGCTGCTGAGCCTTCAATGGCGTAGATCGCCACGTTGCCGCCACCGGAGACGAGGACCTTCTTGCCTCGAGGGACTGCACCCTGGTGGCGAGCATGGACTGGGCGAAAAGCACGGCGCCGTAGCCGGTGGCCCTCGGTGCGCATCGAGGGAACCACCCCACGCCAGACCCTTACCGGTGAGGACGCTGGCGTCGTAGGAGTTCTCGCAGGCGCTGTACTGGCCGAACATGTAGCCGATCCTCGCGGCCGCCCACGCCGATGTCACCGGCAGGAACGTCGGTGGTGGGGCCGATGGCGGGAGAGCTCGGTCCTGAAGGACTGGCAGAAGCGCATGACCTCGGCGTCGGAGCGGCGTGCGGGTCGAAGTCGGAGCCGCCCCTTGCTGCCTCCGATGCCCTGAGCGGTCAGGGCGTTCTTGAAGATCTGCTCGAAGCCGAGAACGTGATGATGCCGGCGCTGACCGAGGGTGAAGCGCAGGCCGCCCCTGTAGGGGCCCAGGGCTGAGTTGAACTTCGATGCGGAAGCCGCGGTTGACGTGGACCTGGCCCGGCGTCGTCGACCCACGGGACCCTGAACATGATCTGGCGCTCCGGCTCGACGATGCGCTCCAGGAGGGCGCCCTCGGCGTAGTCGGGGTGCTTGGCGATGACGGGTCGAGGGACTCCAGCACCCGTGGACGGCCTGGTGGAACTCGACCTCCACGGTTGCTGAGCCACAACCTGCTCGTAGACCTTCTCGACAACGTCCTGCATGAGGGACTCCTCGCCCTAGCGGAATAAGCTCAGCACCTGGCTGGTCGCCGCGGCGCCGCGAGAAGACTTCCACCGAGACGTTCTGAGACGAGAAACATCTCGCGATCCGGAGGAAACATAGCCGCCGCAAAAGGCCGCATTCCGGACGTTCACGCAGCACAGATCACATTCCTGGAGGATTCAGAGGCATGAATAGTGACTCACCTCCGGACAGATTCAGTCGGAGCGGCCCGCACACCCCACGGTCACAGTGCGGCGGTGCTCAACGCGCACTCTCGACGCGGCGGCGACGGACTCGGCTGCCTATCTGCTCCCCCACCTGAGCGGGAATGGACCCTGCTCTGACGTCGGCTGCGTGACCGGCGTCCATCACTGCGGACCTGGTCGAGCGCGTGGCTCCGGGCGGGTTGTCGCCCTGATGCCGCGGCCGATGCCCTGGAGGCGGCTTGGGCGACACTGGAGGAACGGGGTCCGTCCGAGCAGGTGGAGCTGAGGCGGAGACGTCATGGACTTGCCCTTCGAGGACGGCTCCTTCGAGCCGTCCACGCCCACCAGGTCCTCCAGCACCTCCCGGACCCGGTGGGCGCCCTGGCCTGATGCTGCCCGCCTCACCCGCCCTGGCGGGCATGGTGGCTGCGTGACGCCGTCTACTCCGCAGGACCTGGTTCCCCGAGCCTGCGGGCATGGAGCAGTGGCGTCGGTCTGCGGCCACCGCCCGGGCCAACGGCGGCGAGCCGACGCCGGAAGCCGGCTGCTGTCCTGGGCGGGCGGCGGGCTTCACCGACGTGACCGCTTCGGCCTCCACCTGGTGCTACGCCACGCCCGCCGACCGGGCATGGCGGTCGGAGACCTGCGCAGCGGTGCCTGACCTCCTTTCGGGCGCGGGCCGTCGAGCTGGGGCTGGTGGGCGGAGCCGACCTGGAGGCGATGGCCGAGGCGGTGGCGGCAGTGGGGCGCCGGCGAGGACGCGTGGTTCGTCGTCGCGCGGCGCAGTCATCGCCCGCGCCCCGTGACGGCGGGGCACCGGTTCACCGGGCACTGGGGCGGGCGTCAGGCGCCCAGTGCCCAGATCGATGCCGCATCCGGCGCGAGTGAAGCGGAATCCGAGGCGAGCAGCGCCCAGGGACCGCCCGCTGAGAGGCACCGAGCAGCTCGGCGAGCATGCCGCTGATGCTTCCGGTACCGCCGGCTGCCCCGGCCCTGCTCCCCTCGGTCCGCAGAATCTGAGGCACCACCGCCACCGAGGGAGGGCCGCTCGGCGCAGGACAGCAGTCGGTGCAGGTCGCGGTTGCGCAGCGGCTCGGGCGCGGTCAGGGTTGACCGGCCCACGGACGTCGTCGTGCCTCGATGGCCCCTACAAGAGCCCGGCCGCGGCATCCTCCAGGCCGATCCATGGCTGCCACTGTTCGCCGCGGCCGAGCCGGGCACCCGCCCCGACCCGGTAGGCGGCGCCGAGGATCCTGCCCAGCCCTCCGAGGAGCTGACCACCAGGCCCGTGCGGGACTGGACCGTGCGCAACCCGGCTCGCCGCCGGGCCCGCAACGGACTCCCAGCGCCGGCACAGCTCGGACAGGAATCCTCACCGGGCCGCTGGCCTCGGTGAGGATCCCGTCGCCCCGATCCCCGTAGAAGCCGGTGGCCGATCCACTCAGCAGGGACCTCGGGTCGCCCCGGCCGGGGGCAGGCCCGCGGAGGCCCCTGGCGATGAGGGCGGTGGTGGACGGGCGTGAGGCCGCCAGCTCGCGACGGCGCGCCGGTGTCCAGGGTGCGGCGCGATCGGAGCGCCCGACAGGCAGACCAGCGGCCCTGGCCCCTCCAGGGGCGCTGGGCGGCAGGAGGCGCTCGGTGGGTGCCCACCAGGCGTGCTCCCTGCCAGTGGCATCGACCTCGATCCCTCCCGAGGCGCCCTGGCCCACTTTGCGCTGCGGTGGAGGATTCGGATCCTCCAGCCGCTGTCCCGGGCCATGTCCGCCAGGCGGGATCCGATGAGCCCGCTCCGGCCACGACGAGCAGCCCCGGGTCGCCGCACCGGCTGGGCTGCCCTGAGGGGATGGCGTGAGTGCTCGCGAACTCACCCTAAGCGCTCGGCCGCTCCGTGGGCCCCGGTCCCGACTGCGCCCCTACCGACGACGCGAGGGAGACAGGTTTCCCCTCTATTCTGGCGAGGTGAGCCGTATCGGTTCCAGGATGCCACAACGGGCACCCACTCCTCTAGGCTCTTCCCAATGCCCGAACACACCCCTCGCTCCCCGCTCCACCGTGATGGACGTGACGGCTCTCGCTCCGTCACGGAGCTGCCCGTCGCCCGCCGCCATGCCCTGGACCCCGGGTCCTGCGGACGGTGGCGTCCGTCGACTCAGGTCGGCGATCTGACGCGCTTCAACGTCGCCGAGGTGCCCGAGCTGGCCCAGCTCTCCGCCCCGAGGGAGCTTCTGGCGCCCGACGAGCGCGGTTGGGCCCTGGGACACGCGCTGTCGCTGGCCGTGGAGCACGGGCAGCGCCTGATGGCTGAGCGAGGTTCCCCAGGGAGCACCTGGGGCTGCTGCGGACCGTCCTGCGTGAGCACCTCATCCACATCGCCTCCCCGGAGGCGCCCGACGGCGCCGCTGAGGGCGGGGGCACCGTCGTCGTCGCCGTAAGCCCGCGCCGGCTCCTGGACGAGTGGGCCACCGGGACACCTGAGCAGATCCACTACCTGCGCACCGTCCTGGAGGGGACGGACCCGCTGCGCGTCTCCCGGCACACCCTGGCCGCCCTGCAGGAGGCGAAGGTGGACCTCGTGCCGCGCGCCGGCATCGTCCGACTGCTGCACAATCCCCGCTTCCTCGCCTACGCGACCGTGTTCATCTACTCCTCGCTGCGGGCGCTTCCGGCCGTCTACGCGCCCGGCTTCCGCGGCAACCCCTGGGTGCTGTGGACCATCGACATCGTCACCGCGGTGCCCTACACGTGGGGCATCATCGCGCCATGGTGGCGGGCAAGCGGCGCCGCATCCGCTTCGCCGGGTTCCTCGTCACCCTCATCACCTTCGTATTGCCTTATGTGTACTTCTTCCTGTCGGGCGACGACGGACACGGCAACCAGTACCCCGGTTGGGTGGTCATGGTGGTCATCGGCCTGGTGCTGGCCACTGTCCTGCTGGAGGGCGGCCGCTGGCTGCGTGACGTGGCCGTCGCCCGGGGACTGCGCCCGAGCCGGCTGAGTGATCTCCGACGCGCAAGAAAACGGCCACCCGCCTCACGGTGGGCGGCCGCTGTGCAACAGGGCGCCTGCCGGATGGTGCGCCGCTGGGAGTCGGTACCGATGCTCGCCGTCGCCGGCTCAGCACCACGGATCGAGCGCAGCACTCCGGCGAGCAGGAACCACCCTCCGGAGACGATAGAGGACGGCGACCGGGCCGAGCGGCCGGTGGGGTGAGATCGCCACCAGCCAGCAGGTCGCCAGCAACCACACGGCCACCGCACCGATGTTGAGGGGCGCGGAAGCGCTGACGCGGGCCGGGTGCGCGTAGTGCGTGGGCACCAGGGTCAGCACCACGAAGATGAGGGTGACGACGATGTTGAAGACCGCCGAGGTCTGGAGCACGTAGAACATGAGGGCCACGATGTTCCAGGCGGCAGGGAAGCCCACGAAGTAGTAGTCGGTGGACTTCCACTGCTTGTTGGCGTAGCAGAACATCGACGAGCCCAGGACGAGGGCCATGAGGCAGTCCCGCCAGCGGCCTGGGGGCCCATCGGCGGGGCCACGCTACATGAAGACCGCCGGGATGAAGGTCCAGGTGAGGTAGTCGACGACGATGTCCACGATGCCGCCGTCGAACCAGGGGATGATCTCGGAGACCCTGGCACGTCGGGCCAGGGTGCCGTCAACGCCGTCGACGACGAGGGCGACGAGCAGCCAGACCCACATCCACGTGAACTCCCGGCGGGGGTGGATGGTGGCGAGCATGGCCAGGCTGGCCCACACCAGTCCCGACATGGTCAAGATGTGCACTGCCCAGGCGGCGACACGGGCCCGTGCCGGGTACTGCGCCGTCGACACAGATGTCCTCTCGGTGGATAACACTGACGGCGGGAAGTCTATGCGGTTCACAGCTCCGGCACATGTCCACCGGCGCCTCTTCTGAGCGATCCCCGTCTCCCCTCGACCCGCCCGAGAAACGAGTGCGTCCCCGCACCTGCCGGTCGGGGGACGCACTCGAGCTGCCGGGCGCCGGGGAGGCGCAGGAGACGACTGCATACTCACGTTGCGGGAAGTCGAAGGGATAGATCCCCATGGGGTTCCAGTGGGCGATGAGGCGCGCTCCGGAGGCCGCGTCGTGGGCCCACAGCTCGCTGCTGATGACGACGCCGCCGCCCTCCAGCTCGCTGAGGTCCAGGCGATGGTGGCCGTCGACGTATTCATCGGCCTGCTCAACGGGGTAGAGGGTCAGGTCCGAAGCGGGGCTCGACAGGCCCGCCAGCTGCTCGTCGAGGCCGGCCAGGTCGTTGCCGGCGATGCCGTAGCGGCTCGCCAGCTCGTTGACGTCACGGCGCGCGATGGCGGCGACGAACTCCTGGACCTCGGTGTAGATCCGCTGACTGCAGGTCCCTCACTCCCCCAGGGATCCGAGGCCGGCTCAGCAGGCTCAGTGAACTCGGCCGGTGTAGGGGCCCCCGCCTCGACGGCCTCAGAGCTCTGCGGGGCCTCGGCGGTCTGCGCGACCTCGGGCTCCGCGGGCATCTGGGCCCTGGCCGGGTTCTCCTGGCCCTCCGGACGCCTGACGGGGGGCCTGCTCGGTCTGGGCCTCCGGCTGCGGGCTCCTCGGGTCTCGCCCTCAGGTGTTGAGATGGTCGACGCGGAAGCGACCTCAGCGCCGGAGGGCACCGGCGCCTCAGATGCCGCCGCATCGGCGGCACCGGCGATAGGAGTGGCGTCGGCGGCACCGACCGGGCCGGAGGCGCGCGCCATCTCGGCGGTGTCCGCGACGGGCAGCGCCGTCGCCTCGACGGAGGCCGCGACCTCGGAGACCCCTCCTGCGTCGACCCACCGGTCTCCTCGGAGAGCTCGAGGGCGACCTCATCGCCCTCGCGGTCGGCGGCGTCGGCCGGGGTCAGGGCGAGCTCAGCTGGGTCGGGGCGACGGTCTCACCGGTGGGTGCGGCCACGGGATCGCCACCGGCATGCTCGACGGCAGGGATCGCCACCGGCCTCGTAAGCGGACTCGGTCATCCCGGAGGGCCTCCGCCACCTGGGTCGGCGAGACCGGCCCCGACTCGGCGGGCACGGTCGCTTCAGCACCGTCCTCAGCAACCTTCTCAGGAGCCGACTCGGCGGGGTCTGCGCGAGTGGCGGCGGCGTGCCGGGCCCGGCGCGCGTTGTCGGCCGGCTCCGTCTCGAGGCGCCAGGACGGCGGACGCGTGGGCACCGGCCTCGGCGTCGGCCTCGGTGGTCTTGGCGGCTCGGCAGGGCTGCGCCTCGGCCTGCTCCTGCCGGTCCCCCTCGGGAATGGCCAGGGCCGGAGGCTTCTCAACCATCGCAGTCGGCGCCACGACCGGCGCGTTCACTCACCGTCCACAAGACCCTGGTCCACGGGGAAGGCTGGACGAGGAGGGTCTCCCCGTCGGCGCAGCGACCGGCTCGGTCTCGTCCTGCGTGACCGGCTGCCCGACGGCGTCGGGGCCCTCAGCGGCCCCTGGTCGGCGTGGGGGCGGTCGGCGCCGCGTGCCGGGCCTGGTGAGCAGCCTCCGACTCCTCCGCCTCAGCGGGGCGTCCTCAGCGGACTGGGAACTGGCGGGCTGCTCGGCGTCGGCACCGGACTCGGCCCGGTGCGGGCTCAACAGTCCGCTCGCGGGCAGCAGAGAAGACGGAGGGGGCATCGGTGAGATCGCCGAGAGCGGCGGCCGTCGGTGCCTCCATCACCTCGGAGGGCTCGCCGGCCTCGGGAACCTGGGGCGCCTCGACCGGGTCCTGCGTCATCGGCTCCGCGTCGGCAGCCTCGGCCGGAGCCGGCTCCGCGACGGCCCCAGGCAGCGGGTCGGAGTTGAGGTACTGGCGCCGTTCCCACGCCCACGCGGGTGAGCTGGCCGGCGAGGATCTCGGGGCGGCCGAGGTAGTCCCAGACCTCCCCGGGGCCCGAGCGCAGGCTCAAGGAGGTGCGTCGAGGATGGCAACCCCACCGTCGGGCAGGAAGCACAGGAACAGACCGGTCATCTCGCCGGTGGTGGCGTTCCACAGACGCACGGTGCCGTCCTCGGAGCCGGTAGAATCGGGTGCTGTCAGGGCTCCACTGCGCGTCGGTGACGCCGAAGCGGTGGCCGGCCAGGGGACAGGACGACCTTGCCGGAGACCTCATCCACACGCGCACGACGCTGTCATCGAAGCCGGCCAGCACCTTGGTGCCGCTCGGGCTCAGGCGTAGGAGCGGACCATGGCGGCGTCGTCGCGCAGCGTCACGAGCTCGCCGGAGGTGATGACGCTCCCAGACGTGGGCGGCGCTCGTCGGCTACGCCGGTGACGACGCGGGGCCTCCCGAGTCCATACGACATCGCGCACCCAGTTGCCGGTGTGGTGTGGACCTCACCGGAGGCGGCGTCCCAGATGCGGGCCGTTCCGTCCTGGGAGCCGGTCAGGACGCGCTGGCCGTTGGGGCTCCAGGCGACCGAGGTGATCGTGTCGCCGGCCCTCGAGGGTGAGGGAGGCGCTCGCCGCGGGCGGCGTCCCAGATCGCGGCGCGGTCCTCCCCAGGCCGGTGAGGATGCGCTCGCTGTCCGGGCTCCAGGCGATGTCGTTGACGTCGTCCTCCCCGGCGGTCAGGGCCTGGACGACGTCGCCGGTGGAGGCGTCCAGGATGAGGACGCGCGGCGAGAGGTAGGAGGAGGTGGCCAGACGGGTGCCGTCCGGCTCCAGACGACCTCGCTGAGCTCCCGGCACCGCTGTCCACCGTGAGGCGCGGCTCGCCGTGGTGGAGTCCCAGACGCGGTTGCCACCGATCTTGGCACCGATGCTGAGCTGTGGTACCGTCGGGGCCCCAGGAGACGGTCTCAACGGAGTTGCGCCCCAGGACGAGCTGGGTCTGGCCTGTGGCGGCGTCGCAGACGCGCACGGTGTCATCGTGCGAGCCGGTGGCCACACGACTCGAGTCCGGGCTCCAGGCCAGGGCGCAGGCTCACTGGTGGTGGCCGCGCAGGCTGAGCAGCTCCTCGCCGGTGGCGGCGTCCCAGATGTGGGCGGTGGTGCCGGAGATGTCGTCGGTGATGATGCGGCTGCCGTCGGGGCTCCAGGAGACGACGCTGACCCAACGGCGTTCGCGACCGTGGAGGCTGAGAACCCCTCGCCGGTGGCGGCGTCCCAGACCAGGGCTCAGCCGAGTCGAAGGCGGTGATGATGCGGCGCGAGTCGGGCTCCACGTGACAGGCCCGTCATCGGCTCGATCGGACCGACGTGGGTCGGCCGGCCGTCGGGTCCCATGGTGGCGCCGCGACCCACGAAGGCCATGGGGCCCACGCGCGGCCTCGGTGCCGGTGGTGATGTCCCAGACCCGGGCGGTGCCGTCGTCGGAGGCGGTGGCCACGCGGGTTCCGTCGGGCTCCACGACACCGCGGTGAGGTGCTTCGTATGCCCCGACAGCGTGCGTGCACTACCTGATCGCCGGAGGCGTCCCAGATGCGGGCCGGTGTCGTCGAAACTGGTGAGGATGCGGGTGGAGTCGGGGCCCAGGCCACTGCCCCGCCGACACCGGAGCCACCGACCCCCAGGCGTCGCAGGTCGGCGCGGTAGTCGCGTCCCAGACGCGGACGCTGTGGTCCTCCGCCGCAGGAGGAGGAGCCGCGCAGTCGGACCCAGGCCACTGCGCTGAGTGGACAGGCTGGGGCCGGCCAGCGCGAACAGCTCGGTACGCGCGGTTCGCGTCCCAGACGCGGGCCGTGCCGTCGTGTGATCCGGACAGGAGCCGCGCGCCATCCGGGCTCCAGGCCACCCCCTACAGCGCGTCGAAGTGGCCGGCATACAGTGATGACACCTCACGAGGGTCGATCGTCGCGAGGTCTCTGAAGGCACAGTCATGGTTGAAGTCTGAGATCTCGTAGGTATCTGCGCATCTTGAGCCGATTGCGAGCAGTTACCTGAGTGATATCTGGCAAATCCAGGGCTGAGAGGGCGCCACGCCGGGCGCGCGACACGCTGAGGCGCCGCCTTCGGCGCCACCGCACCCCGTTCGGACGGGCGCGGAGGGCGCGGCACTGCCGGCGCGCCCGACTCGCCCACCACGTCGATATCTTCCTGAGACCCCAGCGAATAATCGGATGCGGTCACCGGGGCGGTGTCGAACGGCCCCCGCCGTGCGGGAATGCCCCCGACGGCGGAGGGCTCAGGCGGCGGAGGGAGCGGTGAACCGTCCGCAGTCAGTCGCCGGCGCCGTGGAAGACGGCCTCGAGGTTGTTGCCGTCGGGGTCGAGGACGAAGGCCCCGTAGTAGCCGGGGTGGTAGGGCGGGCGCTCGCCGGGACCACCGTTGTCGGTGCCGCCCGCCGCCAGGGCCGCCTCATGGAAGGCGTCCACCTGCGCCGTCGACGACGCCGTCACAGCGATGTGGCAGGGCGTCGGGTGCTCCGCCGGGGCCAGCCACAGGTCCGCGTGGACCGGGGCGCCCTCTGGCGCGCCGGGCATCGGCCCGCCCAGTCCGGTGACGGGCCCGAACTCCATAATCACACGGTATCCCAGCGGAGCGAGCGCGGCCTCGTAGAAGGCCTTCGAGGCCACCGCCGATCACTGTTTACACTACAGAGGCATGATCGATCAGCGCCCAGGCTACCCACTGGCTGATAGCACGGCGGGCACATTGACAGGAGCTCCAGCCATGACATCTTCCGCAGCCCCTCCTCCGTCGACAGACCCCACACGATCGACCGACATCGAGATCCATCATCACCGTCATCGCCTGGGCGCCCAGGTGGTGAGGCGTCATCGTCGTCAACCACGTCCTCGACCCTCACGCTCGTGCCGCAGAGTCTCACGGACAGCTGTCACCCCGACTGGCCTCAACTCGTGAGGTCTCTGCGGACGATGAACAGCGTCATCCTGATTCTGGCCGTTATCGGCATCATCACCGCGTTTCTACGTCGCCGCAGCCGACAAACAAGATGGGCAGGGCAGTCCTCAGCGTGGCACTGGCCGGCATCTCCTCGTCCGTCTCACTGACCATCGGATGCCTCGTCACAGCAGAAGCGTCCAACCCGGAGCGCCTGGATCTCACCTCGTGAACGTCCTGCCGGCAGTGGTACTGCTTGTTTCGCAGCGACACTCCACCGTCACACGTCGACACCTGAGGCGGCGCGTACGCCGGTCCACAGCAAGGCGGGCTGACGGGGACATTCCACGCGGCCGGGTGTGTCGCTTCCGGCCAGGGCTGTCCCGCGCGTCCGGGGACAGGAATCCGGTCCCCGACGGCGCGTCGAACGTCCCTGGCCGCGAAGAAATGTCCCCAGCGGCGACCGCGTACTCAGAACAGCGCCGGCAGGACGCCCTCGACGTCGCCCCCAGCTCGGCCAGGTCCAGGACGAGGGACGCCCAGCACCGCCGTCGGAGAGCAGGTCATCGCCGGCCACGACGAGCAGGTCGCCGCCGGTGGTCCCCCGCAGGCGCGCCACGGCGACGCCCTCGGCCTCCGCGGCTGCAGTGACAGCGGGCACGAGCCTCGCGCACGGCGACGATCGCGCGGCCCCGACTCGGAGAACAGAGCGGTGAAGTCGTCCACGTCCTCCCCTGATGGCGGTCAGGTCCACGCTGGCGCCGAGCTGCAGCGCAGGCAGGAGTCCACGAGAGTCTGGATGAGGCCGCCGGGCCGAGCAGTCGAGCAGCGCACCAGCGACTCGCCGCCGCCCCTCCGGCTCACTGAGTGGCCAGCAGCACCCGCCCGAGCGCCACTCCGCCTGGAGGTCGACGCGCGCAGCTTTCCGCCGAGGTGGCCGGGACCACGCGGGACCAGGCCGCCGAGCCGTCGAGCCCGTCGGCGGCGCCCAGGCCATGATGGCCAGTCCCTCCTCGTGCCAGCGCCCGAGGTGGCCGGCGCGTCGTGGCACCGCCCAGGACGCCCGACGACGCTGTCGGAGCTGACCGGACGAGCCGATCTCGCCCTCGACTTGCCGCCGTGGAGTTGTAGAGGAGACGCTGCCGGTGACCGGCACGCCCATGGCGGCGCAGGTAACGGCCAGGCCGGTGATGGCCTCGACGCGCCGCCACATGGCATCGTCCTCACGGCGAGCCGAAGGTGCGGTCAAGACGGCCAGGCCGGGCGCCCACGGTGCACACGTCGTTGCGATAGACTCGGCCAGGCTCATGGGCGGCGCCGGTGGCCGGGTCGAGCTTGGTGAAGCGGCCATTGGCGTCGGTGGAGACGTGGCCACGCCACGGCCGGTGGCCCGTCGACGCGGATGACGCCAGGCGTCATCGGGCTGGCACAGGGCGGTGCCGCTCGCACGCAGCGGTCGTGCTGGTCGGCCACCCAGGCGGAGGCCTGATTGGGGCGTCTCAACGCGCGCACCTGCTCGGGCGCGAGCTCGGCGGTGACTCCGGGCGGCCAGATACGCAGCAGTGGTGTCGGCGTTGAGTCGTCCTGCCAGGCGGGGCGGGCGTAGGGCGCTCGTAGATGCCCTCATGTGCCACGGTGCGCGGGGTCGACGTCGACGATCCGCTCCCCGAAGCGGTCGATGGTCAGGCGGCCCGTTGCCGTTGACCTCCTGATGACGGCGCGGCCTCGACGTCCCACCGCTGACAGACGGCCATGAAACCGCCTGAGCTTGTCGGGCGACGACGGCCATGCATTGCGCTCCTGACCTCGCCCGCAGAGGATCCTCGGCGGTCAGTGTCGCGCAGGAGCACCTTCTCCAGGTCGACGCATGCCGCCGTCGCCGCTGGAGGCCAGCTCGGAGGTGGCGAGGAGATGCGCGGCGCGGCAGCCCATCCTCGATGCCGAGCACGAGCCTCGGCGCCGAACGGCAGGCCGAGGCAGCACTCGATGAGGATCTCTCTCCATGAAGGGGTCGCTCACCGACGCGGGGCGCTTATGGCGGGCATGCGTCCCTCGCTGAATTCTGAGGCCAGGATGAGTCCCACCGATGCCGTTACCGCCGGTGCGGGCCCTGAAGAGCACCACCTTTGTTGCCGGCACCGGTGGTGGCACAGGTGATGTCCTCGTGGCAGCAGCACACCTCACGCACAGGGCGTTGACCAGCGGGCTCTCCGTAGGAGGAGTCGAACCTCGCGTCTCGTCTCGCCGATGCTGGGCAGGCCCAGGAGCGTTGCCGCGCACGCGCGCCGGGCCACGACGCGTGGATGACGCGCGCGGTGTCGGGGTGGTCGACGGCGCCGAAGCGCGGCTGGTCCATGACGGCCACGGGCCGCGCACCCATGGAGATGATGTCGCGCACGATGCCGCCCGACGCCGGTGGCGGCGCCTCTGTAGGCCTCGACGTAGCGTGGTTGTGACTCGACCGTAGGTCACGGCCCAGCCGTGTCACCGATGTCGACGACGCCGGCGTTCTCCCCATCCCGACCAGGAGGTGCCTCGCGCATCTCGGGTGGTCTCGGCGCCGAACTGGCGCAGGTGGATCTCGGAGTGACTCAGGAGCAGTGCTCGGACTCTATGACCGAGGCATACGGCCAGCTCGGCATTGGTGGGCGGCGCCCAGCAAGCTCGCGGATGGACCTGTACCGTCGGTCTTGAGGCCCAGCTCCTCCAGGGCATCTCGCGTTCGGAGGTCGCGGCGGCGTCGGCAACGGTGTCGGGGTGGGCGCGATTGCGGGCCTGACGCCATGCTCGCCGAAGAGTGGAGTGGCACGAGCGCGCTTTCACCACGCCCTCTACGGCACTTCTGCCACCACGACCCTCGCAGGACGCACCCCACGCGCTCCGCACGCCCTCCAGTGCACTCCATGCGACTCCACGCACCGATCAGAACGCCACGAATCCGCCCGGAAGAACAAATGCCGGAAACGGTACACAAGACGCCACGCCCAACCCCAAAGTGCTGCGCCTGCCATCGATTTCGGGGAAGATCACGGCATGAGACATCGATGTCGCCCCGCTGCCTCCTGTCGCAACCCGGAGAGCCACCTGGACGAGAGTGGCCGTCAGACGGCTGACACGACGCCTGGCGGGCGCCGAGGCGTTGGAGGACGCACCATGTGACGGTGACGCCGTCGGCCGCCGCGGTCTCGCCGGTGGACGGTCGCCCTCGCGCTACCTCCCGGGCGCCGGCCTCAACGTGCGCTGGCTGACCGACGCGGGAGGAATTCACGTGACTCGCGGCCCGCCTGCATGCCGCCGGGCATCCACGCGACCGCGGCGACGGCGCAAAGCCTCGCCAAGCAGCGCGACATCTACGAGCACGTCCTGGCCTCCAACGCAGAGAGAACATCGTCGAGGAGAGGTCCGCCCCGACGACGCGTCGTCATCCTTCACGACCCGCCCACGGCGGGTCTGGCCAAGGCGGGCGGCGGCGGGCGCCACGGTCATCTGGCGCTGCCACGCCGGGGCCGAGGGCGCGGGCGAGGCCGCCGACTACGCATGGGCCTTCCTGACCGCTACTCTGGAGGATGTCGTGGACCTCGTCATCGTCTCCCCGGCCCGGAGTACCGCCCGCTACATATCGAGGCCGAGCGTTGCGCGGTCCTGGCGCCTCCACTTCCACGCCGACTCCCCAAGAACCGGGTCCTGACCCGGACGAGGCCTGGTCGGTGGCACGGCTACGGGCTCTTCGCCGGCGAGCGCGAGGCCGTGCCTTCATGCGTCACGACGGGCGCTGACGCCTTCCGCGGCCTGGAGCGACGGCCCGATCCTGGCCGGCGGTCCGGTCGTCCTGGGCCGTCGCCCAGGTCAACAGGTGGACGTTTCGGCAGGGCGGCCTGGAGCTGCGGAGGCCCCCACCGAGAACATTTCGCGCTGCCCGAGGACGCCCACCGCTGCTGGTCGGCATCCGACTCTGACGGTGAGCCCGCGAGTCGGCAGTGCCACCTCACCCCAGATCGTGAGCCGCTCGGTGCAGTGCCGGAATCGGCTGTCGCCACGAACCATGGCCGCGCGAGCATGGAGGATCGAGGCCAACGACCGTCGTCAGCTGCCGTCCAGCGAGTCAGCTCGCCCAGGTCTCTCTCAGCTTCACGAGGCCTTCGGTCCGACGGCAGGCCGAGGCGATGTGGCGAAGGCCCTGGTGGTCGCCTCCGCGGTGGGCGGGATCCGCGATCAGATCGATGACGGCGTCAACGGCGTCCTGGTCGACCGGGCCGACGCGTCGCCCGCCGAGGCCGCGCGACCCACTGCTCTTCCCCGAGCGGACCCAGGAGATGGGGCTGGCACGCCCACGAGTCCGTGCGCGCGGGAGTTCCTGTCCAACCGGCACCTGCAGGACTCTTTGCAGATCGTGGCCGACTCTGGCGGGCTGACGAGCCGTCAACGAGACACTCGGCGGCTCGGTCGCCCGAGAGGCGGCACAATGACCGCCGTCGCGTCTGGAGACGCTCCAGAAGAACCGACCAGGGGCCGTTCTCGTCACACTGGCGCACAGCGCCAGTCATGGGCGAGTACAAGTATCTCATCTGTGTTAGGTGGGGCTGTCGACCCGAGGAGGAGCGCGGGAGCAACAGAGACGATCGACCGATGTCGACACGACGCTGCGAGCACTGGCCGACGGGAAACTGTCGGGCGATCCGCGCGTCATCCGCTCAGGCCGCAACCTGTCGGCGCTGTGGCACAAGCGGTCGGAATGTCGCAGCAGACCGCCCCGCACCACATCTCCGGACTTTCCAGAAGGCGGGACTGGCGCAACCGTCACCACCGATCGCTACCGCGCGCCGCCTGCGCCGCACTCAACACGGACGGCTCGCAGCAGTGCGCTCCACCGAGCGACTTCTGGCCTGCGAGACTGGCGGCCCTCAAGTCCGCCGTCGAGCAGCGAGAGGAGAAGCAGCATGGCTGAGTTCCAGGACCCATCGAGATCGCGGCGCCCCCGCAGGCAGTGTCGAGTACCTCACCACCAACGAGGGCATGACGGCGTGGATGGGCAGTACGCCGACCCGACCCGACGCCGGGCGGCAGGTTTGCGGTCGATATCGCCGGCTCGTGCGGGTGGGCACCGTGGTCGAAGCCTTCCAGCGCGTGGTGGTCCTGTGGGTTTCGCCGGCAGTGACGAGCGCTGCCTGCGCGGGAACCCTCCAGGGTCGAGTCTCCCTGACGCCGATCACTGGCGGCACACGTGCGGACCTGCACCACTGACCCGTTGAGCCCGAGGTCCGCGGGCATGCGCACGGCTGCCCACCTCATGCCCCGTCTCAAGGTTGCACGGCGCGGGCGGGACGCCGCCGGTCGACCACTGGCAGCCCCTGACCGACTGACCGCCGTCGGGGAGACGTAGCGATGGGAACCGCGACACCCGAGCAGCACTATCTTGTTCCGAAGCGCGGTCACACACGCTGGTCGACGACGAACCGACGTGCGCGAGGTCTCCATGTTCGGAGGCTGAGCGATCATGGTCAACGACAAGATGATCGTCGCGTCGGGAAGACTGGGACCCTGGTGTCGCGCCGACCGGTCACGAGACGCTCCGGGCGAGCTGGATGCCGAGCAGGGCTCGGAGGGAGCCGTGGCGAGACATGGGGCTTCCGATGGATCACCGTCGCGAGAGCATCGCGACGACGCCCGCCCCACCTTCTGGGTGACCGCCGCCATAGCAGCGTAAACCGACAGCCGCCACCGGCGGGCAACCGGCAGGCAAGAGATCCTGGCAAGGCATGACGACCCTCCAAGAACCGCCGTCGAGCTCTCAGGCATGGCTCGACGAGCACGTCACACAGCGACACCCGTTATGAACCACTCCATTGAGGAGCAGCTACTACGAGTTACTGACAACAAGACCACGTCCGACCATGCCTTACGTGTCGCCACCGCCTAATCACGAGTGCATGGACTCAGCGGCGACCCCGACAGGCGAGATGAGCTTGCCGCGACCGACGACGTCGTCGTCGCATGCGCTGTGAAACGAGATCAACGTGCGAGGATGTACCGGCGCACTGGCGTGGGTCTATGGAGGCGCATGAAGGGTGCACGCCGCGCGCCGCCTTCGGTGTGACGACAGCACTGCCGTGCTCTACTACTTTCACACCCCTCAACCCGCTCCGCCCCAGTTGGAGAGTGCTTTTCTCGTTGAGTCAGGTTTGACTCAAGGAGAGCCATGTCGTTTTCGGATCGACTCGTCTTACGCCCCGCCCACGAAGTCCCAATGAGTATCTCGTGAGCTCGTGGCAGCAGGCGATTCGCACTCAGCTGAGGATCCACGGCCCGCTGCACGCACCTGCCTCCGCTGACTAACAGTCACGTGCCGGAGAGCGGTCCAGGGGCCTCATCGCATCACAAGTCGTAGTTAGTCCACAGGTCCTGTCCACAGGCTTCGTAGCAGGGGTGTGTGTCTGTGGAATGTCGCCACCCCCTGTGCACAAGACCTGTTCTGAGACTCAACCCGCGTGCGATCACGCTGAGGCTTCTACAAACACGCTCCTGCACACCTGCAGCATCATCGCGAGTAGACAGAGTTTTGGCTGGAAAGACAGGAAAACCAGCCGATCTGTCGGGCCCCGTCCGTGATTCCAGCAGCCACGAAACCCGGCGGCGGCGACAGCACATTCTTCATCGTTGTGCAACCCTGAACGGGACCGCCCGAGGAGGTCCGCAGCCAGTCACCTGCCTCGCCAAAGTTCTACACAGACCCGACACACGGATCTCGTGGATAACTCGGAGAGTACGTGTCGTGTTCTCGCTGAAGACTGTCAGAGGAGGCGATGCCGGAGGGCCCGTGGAGGCCTCAGACGGCCAGCAGCGAGCTCGACGCGAGCGGAAGTACCCCAGACCGTCGGTCCGGTGTCGCAAGCCGGCTCGCGGGGCCGATAGCCGGGCTCCACGGCATGCCCGGGTGCATGAGTCCGACGACGTTGCCAGCGCGTCGCTGCTCACGCCGGCGATGCGTCGTGCGGGCCGAGCCGCGCTGCCCACGTATGGAAGATTTGATATCGAGCCCGCTCTCCTCGAGGCGGCCGGAGCCTCGGGCGAGGCGATGAAGTTACCGCCGTTCCTTCGGTAAACGACGATCTCCCTCGGCCGTGAACCGGTTAGTCCAGGCGGTTCTGTGTGTGCTCTGCGCAGGCGCTGCCTCGACGCAGATGCAGCGCTGGTTCGCGCTGCAGAGGGCGCCGGGCAGGAGGCAGGCCTCGGCGAGGATCGAAGTTGCGCGTGGATGCCGAGCACCGCATGCCGCGCTCCGGCGGCGGCCACGACCTCCATGACGGTGAAGCGCGAACGCGATGGCGCCGCAGCGCAGGTAGTCGCCGTAGAGAGAACCGCCAGCACGACGACGGCACCGACGTGCAGATCGGGCGTCCTTGTGCCACAGGCTCACCGCCCTCGGCTCCGGCCAGGCGGCACGGCGCGCGCGGCGTCACGACGTCGTCGAGCGTCCCAGGAAGGTGATGGACGCCGCTGCGAGCAGCGGGGAGCCAAGGGAGACCCACCACAGCTCAGGCCTCCTCGTCGGCGGCGACGGAGATGACGTCCTCGATGATCGGGTTGGACAGAAGGGTCGGCGCGCCTGCGGGCAGCGAAGCCAGGTGGTCCTCGGTGACGTGCCGTCCACGGTCAGCCTGAAGCGCGGCCCTGACGTCACCGGTGAACTGCTCGGCGAGGCGGGAAGGCTTCCAACGACCGCCTTTGCCCTTGGGGATCAAGAATCTCGGGCTTGGGCATGACCTTGATGACGATGCGTCCTGCTGGTGCCTTTCGGATACAGGCGGGATGAGTGCAGCAGCTCAAGACCACCCGCATACGGCCGGATTAGTGACCCGGCGGGGCCTGGAGCCGACCCAGACCTGGCCGAGCCACCTGCCGGCCAGGCCGGATCGCCACGACCCGCCCAGGTGCAGGAGGCGGCAGGTGGCGATGAGCCAAGCGGACCCCAGGATGAGGGAGCGACGACGGCGCAGACCACGGCGCCGAGCGAGCATGAACCTGCTGCCCACGGCGCCGGCAACACCGGCGGGGGCGTGGATGGACTGGTCGATTGACGGTGGAGGTACCCGGCGACCGGCGTAGGACCGGAGCCCACAGTGGAGCCGTCTCGTCGCGCAGCTCGGAGGTGCCCAGGAGCGTGGCTCGCGAGCGCGGGCCACACCAGTCGGGCGGGATCAGTGAACCCGACGGACCCGGTGGTCAGGCCGGCGGCGGCAGTTCGAGCACGCCGGGCTTCCAGCGCCTCGCCTCACGGCGCACGTGGGGGTGCCTCCGGCCCAGGCCAGGTAGCGCGGCGGCGCCACCAGCTCCGGCCCCGCCGAGGACCGCGACGAGCCACGGCGATCCACGGGTGGCCGGCTCCGGCGTTGCGCCAGGCTCATGGCCGAGGCGCAGGCTGAACCACAGCCCCAGCAGGGCGAAGGCCACGCCGGTTGTGCGCTGGCGGCGCACGGATGCCGGGCCAGGGGAGCGGTCCAAGTGCTGGAGTTCTGGCGCCCGCGCCCACGCCCCAGTCGGTGCCTGAGGGACGGCGGGAGCCGCGTCCCTGGCGGGGCCGCGCCTCACGCCGGAAGTCGGTGCCTCCCTGGGCCTTGATCTCTCGGTGTCCAGGGCGTTGCGGCTGCCTCAGGCGCTGGACCGGCCAGGATGCCGGTGTCCTCCTCGTGGCCTCGGGCCAGCCGCCAGCCTGTGGGGCGGTACTGGGGGCGCGCTTGCAGCCGCCGCGCGGTGAGGGGCCTGATGTCAAATGAGGCGCCCGGCAGCCGAGCGGGCGCGGCGGCGTTGAGTATCGCTGGCACGGGCCCGCCCGCCCTGGGAGATGGCAGACACGGTGGTGGTGGCTCCTGCCTGGGGCGCGCTACCCGGTCCTCGACGCGGGGCGCACGACGGGCCGTGGCAGGAGCGGCTGTCGGCGCTGACGGCGGCCGCGGCCTGCCCCTGCAGGGGTGCGCCGTGGTCAGGCACCGGTGGCGTCGCCACACCTGGCGGAGGAGGGAGACCGGGTCGCCCGTCGGTCGGGCTCACTGCACCCCTGGGGTGCCGTGGCGGGTCTGCTGACGGCGCGCAGAGCGACCGGGAGTGGCGATCCTGCGGACACGGCCGAGTCGCCCAGCGGTGGGGTCACGTCGTGACACGTCGGCCAGGTCGATGGCGGCGGTTGACGGCGCCAGCGGGTTCCTGAGGCGATGGCCTGGGGCCGCGGCATGAGCGCAATCTTCCTTCCGACATGACGGCTGTTCACCCGCGTCACGGGCGCTGGCGACGCCGCCACGCCGAGCCTGCGCGGAGGCCGCGGAGACCCGGCGACTGTCGTGGTGGGACCGGGCGAAGGCCGGAGCGATGATCTCGGGCAGCCTGCTGCCGGGCCGAGCGGAGGCGCGCCGGACGTGGGGGGCCGCCAGAGGATGCCCCGCGCTGACGGGCCCCTCGCTCGCTGTCGGACGCCGGTCACGAGTGAGTCATGAGATCACCTGCCCAGGATGGAGGCGCGAGCCCCAGGCCACGAGCACGAAACCGGTGGGCAATTGAGGGTGGTCGCCGACACGATGAGGGTCCGCTGGTGGATCCCGCCAGGTGCCGCCACGGGCTTCTGCACGTCCAAATGACGTCGTACAGTGCGGTGACGGGGCCGCTGGAAACCACGTCGAGGGTGGTCAGCTCACGCCGACCGGTTTGACTTCGGGGACGAGCAATTTGTTCCCGGAACGGTGAGCGTTGCCAGATCGGCGCTGCAGGGTGCCGTCGGCTGCCGGAGTCTCTGCTGCGAGGACTGGGACGGGCCGCCCTTTGCCCCCGCCGTTTGCCGCCGGCCCTTTCCTGGAGTGACCCGCCCCGCCTGGGCCCAGCCGCGCGGACCCGGCCAGCCCAGGCGCAGGCGGGGGCGTTGACCACCAGGAGCGGGCAGAGCCCCAGGGCGGGGCGAGAGCATGCCCAGCCCACGAGGACGAGGGCGGATGCCACCCAGGACGTGAGGGTCCCGGCTGCGCCCGAGGGCGGAGGATGGCGTCGACAGCGCACGATCGTCAGGACGATGAGGCCGACGAGGACGTAAAGCCCGGCCCTGGTTTGAAGGCGCGCGGCGCCCCGGCATCAAGGTCCACGGGTGAGGCCGTGGTCATGACAGTCGAGGGGGGCACCGGTCAGCCGCCTGCGCAGCCTCGAGGTAGTGGGCTCGACCGTTCGACGACGCCGTCCAGGGTGTGGGGCCCTGGCCGTCCCGGTCCCAGCCGGAGGCCGGGGAGGTAAGCTGTCGCACGTACTGCTTGTCGAAGAGGCGCATCCGCCGGGCCCCAGGCGTCAGCGCTGTGTGCTGGAGGAGCCGGGGTGAGACCCCATCTCCCAGGATCAGGCCGCTGCCGGCGCCGGTGCCGGCTTCGAACCTGGTGCCGGCCAGGATGAGTTGCGTCCCAAGCGATCTCGGCGGCTCCGGAGTAGAGGCCAGCGTGGTCTCGCAGAAAGCGGTAGCGGCCCTGTCCGCCCATCTGGATGACGCGCCCAGGGGTGACGTTCCTGCCGTGCTCGCTGAGCCCGGCCTTGGGCGGCCGGGGCGGCATCTGGCTCGGCAGCATGGGAGCCTCGGTCAGCCCCGGGCAGGGCCACACGCTGCACACGGAGTTGCTCTGCGTACCGGGCCAGGCTGAGCCGGTGAGGCAGCTGCGCCAGCTGCACTCCACTGGTACATTCCAGTCGCCGGCAGATCATGGCGCCCGGCGACCTGCGGGAATGAGGGAGACGAGGCCGGGACGGATGGCGAGCCGCTCGGAACCACCGTAGTTTCCAGAGCGGTGGAGGACCTTCCCTTTGGCTCGAATCGTGCGGGCTTGTGATGGTCGTAGGCGCTGATGCGGTCCGGCGGCGCATCACGAGGAGCACGTCCTGCCCACCCCAGCTGGTTGCCGGGGGTAAGTGATGTCCCGGACCTTGCACATCGGAGTGGCAGTTCCCACCCGATCAGAAGGAGTCAGTTGCTGAGGCGTTGAACCGACTGAGCGGAACTGCGGACTGAGTCATACCCCCATCCTGCCATCGGCGGCGGCCCGTGTCCGTTTTGCTGCGGCGTCGCCTGCGGAGTCACCACGGACGACCACCCGCATACTTCGCGCCATGATCGCCCATTCATCCGGGTGGTCGTCGGATGGAGAGCCGACCGCATCGAGCAAATCCCGCACCGGACAGGACGCCGGAACGGCCCCATCTCCCACCCTCCCGCTTACAGGATGAACGCTGATGTGGTCAACACTAAATACAACACCCCGCGGCACAACCATCAAGAGGCCGCAGGTCCCCAAAGCGAAAGAGACGATGTGCGCTTGCTCGAAGAAGTGTGTGGGTTACGCACCTGCCCTCGCGCCGTGTCTGACGGCGCGGACTCCAGGGTCTGCGTCAATGGCGAGCCGCGCATCAGTGCACCGCGACGGCCAGGAGACTCTACCTTCGGCCCTGTCGGCACTAAGCGGCCCCTGTTTAAGTACCGTCGCACCGCCTACATTGTCGGCACCGCCGCCTGGGCGATGTCGCGCGGCACACCCCTCAGAGGTTGATACTGACGCCCTTGTAGGCGCGTTCCCGCGCTGCCCGGCGCTCGCCCCAGGGCGATGAGACGGACAGGTCTGCCTGCTGGTGGCCAGCGAGCTCCCCGCGCACCAGGTGCCGGTGCCGGCGTGCAGCACGGACGTCGTCGAGCTCTCGGCGCAGGCCCTGATCCGTGTGGGATGGCGCGCTGCGGCAGACGCGGTGGTTCCGGGTAGCTGGGGCGGCGATGACGACGTCGACGGCGCACCGCTCGGACCAGGTACTGGGGGCGTCGGCGAGGCGGCTGCGGCGGCAGTGGAGGAGTCGGTGGAGAGGCCAAGGGCCAGGACGGTTTGGGTCCGGTCGCCGAAGCGCACGTTGAACCTGACGCCGCAGCAGGCCGTATGGTCAAGGCCAGCCAGTATAGACCGATGAAGCTGGTGCCGCGGCGGCTATCCGTCGACACGGGGTTGGGCGACCATGCGCCACCCAGTTTTAGCCAGGGTCGGCTGAAGCCCAGGCAGGGGGAGTAGGCGCCCGCGCCGGTGTTGGGGCCGCGTCGTCGTTGAGGAGGCGGCTTAAAGTCCGGCGAAGAAGGCGGACGGTGGCGCTACCGCACACGCAGAACACGGAGGCTCGGGGCCGCTGGCAGTCCCCGGACGATGACGCGGAAGGCCGCGGTCAGGCAGGCGCGTCTGTGGCTGTGCGACGCCGGGGCGCTCGTCGAGACGACGACGCCCCTTGCCTGCGGGCTGCCAGGCCGTCCTCCTGACGACGTAGGCGCCCTGGCGGTCCAGGGGCGGCGGAGAAAGCCCGGGCCTCGTGGTGCAACACGGTATTCGGCGGTGGGGACGCCCGGGCAGGTCACCGGTGATCTCCTGGCGGGAAGGCCTCGAGCCTCCAGGCGGGATAGGCCCGGTGCCAAAGGAAGCAGGGATCCCGGCGCCGCCGCATGGCGTCGGCGACATCATGACCAGGGCGCCTCGCCGATGACGACGTAGGTTGCCTTCATCTGGTGTGGCTAGGTCACGACCTCTCCGGACGCGGTCGGCGTTGAGGTCGGCAATGGCCGACGTACCGTTTCCTGGGCGATGATGATTTGCGGTCTGGTGGATCACGGCGAGGGAAGACGGCCAGGGCGTGTTGCGCGCGCCGGGAGCGAGGAGTTAGAATTCACGGCGACAGCCTAGATGATGAAGCATGCCGAGGCCTGAATCACGGAACCGCGCGCTGGGTCGGCCTGAGCGCTTCGGAAACTCTGATCGCAGCTGGTACCCCAGTTGCTCCATACCAGCCCGGTCAACAAGGCATCAGGAGGCCCGTGGAAGCCGATCGTCCTCTGTCAGGAGGTCACCGATGCAGGAGCGAGCGTGGCTCACCCCCGCGAGCCCCGCCGGGAGACTATGCGTTCTCACCGAAAGGCCTGAAGCTACGGCGCTGACCTGAGCGGATCGTGGCTGACCAATGCCCAGGCGACCCCTTCAGCGTTCAGGACCGCGTGCGACCTGATGGCCCCTGCGCGGCTTCGGCCCCGACGCATTCCACGTGACGGTCAAGAGAACCTCGCCGTCCTCACCGTCGTCTTCCCCAGCCTGGACTTTCAGCCTCCTCACCGCACCGTCACTGATGCTGCGCCCGCGGTCGTTATGCGGAGGGTAAGATGCCTCGCCGAGCCGTGCCGGTTCCTCCTTCTCCTGCGCCCAGCGCCGGCTGCTGACCTGGAGATGGCTCATGGCCTGAGCGTGGAAGCGAAGGCCCGTCACCTGCGTCCCAGCACTGGCGCGGTCGCTTCCTGCGCGCCGCCGCGCTCACACCAGGTCGCCCGGGGCGCCGAAGCGGGTTTCACCCACCTGGAGTGAGGCACTGGCGCGCTGGGATGACGTCGAGGGCGCCCTTCGTCTGCCGGGCCGCCGCCCTGGGGTCCTCGCCCGCCGACTCAACCACCTGAGGCTGTGCGCCGATGACGCCGTCACGTGAGCGCGTAGTCGCCGAGTTCGCCCGGTCGCACCTGAGGTCTCGCTACCGGTCCTGTGCGCCTGTGGAATATTCTCCCCGCCGTGGAGACGCTGCCGTGGCGGGTCGCCGCCACTGCTGCGCCGCGGAGCACCGCCGACGGTGCCATTCCTCCACCCGTCGCCCCGGACCCGCTGACGCCTTAGTGGCCTGCGCTGTCGAGAGGCCCCTGTGCCGGCGGGCGCGTCGGGCAGATCAGCTGACCAGGGGCCGTACGAGGGCTACACGGCCCGGTGGTCTGCGCTCGGCCTCACTGGCATGCGCACGGCGGGCGCGGCACCTGGCCTTCCTCGCCTGAGGGCGAGACGATCCGATTTCTTCCTCCTGGTACTGGCGCGACCTGCCGAAGCCACCCCGATGCCCCGGCCCGCTGACCATGCCGCGGAGGACAGGGATACCCGTGGACCTGACCCTGTCGGCCTTCTTCGTCTCCGAGGACTTCTGCGCGCACCGGAGCAGATCGCTCATTACAACCTGCGCCGACGGCGGCCGTGCACTCCGGGCGACCCAGCACCCTCAGCGCCAGACGGGCGGCTGAGTTCATCGACGTCACCCCTGGCCGAGGCACTGCGGCAGGGGTGGCGCTACGTCGTCATGACGGTCCACTTTTCTCCCACCACCGGCTCAGTGAGGTGCCTGAGTGCTGGGCGGGGGCGATGGCCCGCGGCGCGACCCGTGAGCGGGAGGTCTTCGAGGCTCCACCGTGATGCAGCCTGACCTGGTCTCGCCCACGTTCAACGCGACCCTGTTCGTCATCGACCCCGCTGAGCGCCGCCTCGACCTGCAGGGACCGGCCCGTGTGGGCGAGCACCAGGTGGCGAACCCGGATCGCAGCAGCAACCGTCCCGGCGCACCTGCCTCGACCTGCATGGAGGGGCGGCGCGCGCTGCGCGCTACTCTGCTGGGCTCCTGGCCGACGAGACGTCGTCGAGGACCCTGATGAGGCCGGAGCTCGTCTTCGGTGAGGGCGGGACTCCGCCGTGGCACATGGACGTGATCCTGGCGCTGCTGGGCTCGCGGAGGCCTGGCGGTGAGAGGCATCTCGACTGTGGACGGAGGCGTGCGTGCCGGCAGGCGGAGTAACCTCAGCCGCGCCCGGCCATGAGGGTGCCTTCCTTCGCTTCACATTCGTAGCGCCTCGCTTTCTCCCGGACGCAGCGGGCGGGACCACCAGTGGGCCCCGCCCGACCATCGCGGAGAGGATCAGAAAGTCGTAGAGCAGGAGCGCGCGCGTGCGGTCCGCCACCTCCACCCATGCGCCTGAACGTGAAGTCGAAGGCCTGACGATGACGGTTCTGAGCTCGCGCACGCGCTGGAAGCGGCATACGCGTCTCAACCCCGGCAGATACGCTGAAAGCGAGGACGTCACCCCCGAAGTAATGCCCGACCGACGCCACCACGACCCGCCCCGACGTGACGCTCGTGAAGTCCTGCCCTGGTCGGCAATGGTCAGCCGGCGGGTGGCCACCCGCGACCTCCAGCATATTCAGGATGAGGCCTGGGGGCCCCGCAGTCCTCGCTCTTCAGGAGCCCGACGACGTTGCCGTCGGGCGGAGTGCAAGGGCGTGTGTCATGGTCTCCCGGTGATGTCAGGTACCCGTACGACAACGCTCCAGCTAACCCGTTCGCGGTGGCCTGGCGGCGGTGCGGGACGTCGTCGACCGCGAAGCTCACCCGCCAGCCGGGGTCCCTGGCGCCGCTTCGGCGGGGTTCGGAAGGAGCCGTGATGAGTCGACTGTCGTGATGCAATTCGGTGGGAAACAGCGGCCCGCCCGGTTCTGCACGGGTGATCTCCCAGCCGAGAAGGTCCCAGAACGCGGGCCGAGGCGCCGATGTCTGCGTGTACAGCTCGATCCAGCAGGAAAGCCGGCGAGGCGCCTGGCTGGCTGGGCGGTGGCGTCGGTCACTGGTGCGGCCTCATGTATCCGGCTGCATGTCGAGGACGTCCTGACGTTCCATGACGGTGACCGATCATACGCCGCCCCGAAACGACTCGATCCCGTTGTTCGTCTGCAGGCCTTTGACGACCAGATCACCATCGCCGCGTGCCACGAGGACCGCCGATCCCAGGGGAGAGCGGCGCACCGGCAGGCGATGAATAGACGCCGGGACGGCTCAGGACACGCAGCGCGCGACGAGGGGCTTTGTAAAGGAGTTGCCGTGATCGCCGCGCCGTCGGAAAGATGGTGGCGAGGATTCAGGGGACGCCTGGGACCACGGGCAGCTCTCGACCGTCGATGTGTCGGCAGCGTGCCGCTCATCGGCAGACCACTGGGGACGGACGAGGAAAGGTACCGACCCACTGATAGGCTGGGCCTGAGCGCGCGGCGCTTCTCCTGGAATAACAAGGCGAAATGCGGATTCTTCTCGCCGGGACCAGGAGGCTCACGGCCAGAGTCCGCCTCGGCAATCCGAAATGGCGATGGCGCAGAGCACCGTCATTCCGACGTCGCGCAGGGAAGCGACGGCTGAAGGTGCCCACTGGAGGCGTAGCCGACCTGCAGGTCTCGGCCATGCCCAGTCGGTGTGACGAGGAGGTGCTTGGCCTCGCAAACCTCCAGCGCTAAGTAGAACGGCGGGGCGAGGTCTGACGACGGACGTGAAGACCCGAGTGAGGTGGGAGGGGCTGTAGGCGAGGTGCCTAGAGATCCGATGGTGACACGCTCCGCGGGAAACGAGGCAGGGTACTGTGGCTCGCGCCAGGTTTATGGAGGTTCGTCAGGCGGCTGGCCTGCTCGCGCCCCGTCAGCGCCCGGACAGCCTGAGCAGAGTTTGGACGACACATCTGCCGGGCGTGAGTACTGCGCATGACGGCACGTTACAGCGGTGACCTCCAGAAGAGGTGGCCCGCCTCTGGCCTCCTGCCGGCCATAGTGACCCAGCGCGGCGCGAGTCCGGCGAGGTAGGTAGTCGCGGAGCCACTCGTACCTGGTCGGGAACTATCTCGGCGGCGCGGCCGGCAGCGGCCGGGCGACAAATGGATCCCTGGCGATGAACCGCACCAGGACGTCGTCGCGCACGAGTCCCAAAATCATGCGCATGAGCCTGTTATACCAACTCTTAAGCGTCCGAGCGTCGTCGATCCAGGACGCTGCTGGCGCGAACTCGGCGAGCTGGGGAGCGCCATCGGCGAACGAATCCCGGAGCGCGCCGATACGTGTTGCCGAGGTTCGGCGAACTCCCGCCAACGCCGTTGACTCGCCTCTCCCTCGCGTGGAACCAGCGGGCGACGTCGGCGCGACCTGGCTCATGGTGTCGAGGACCAGCGCTTTTCGAGGGACCTGTACGGGCCGGGAAGTGGCGGCAGAGGTGGCGATCTGACCCGGCGCACCGGCAATAGCGCGCAGGAGATTCAGTCTTTGCCGCTGTGCAACTGGGCGGTTGAGTCGAGCAGCTGGCGCTGTTGATGGCGGCGTCGGCGCGCAACGAGGTGTCTTCTCACTGACGGATTCTGCTTCAGTATACATCCGAAGCACATGCCCGGTTTCGTAAGCGGAACACTGCCCTCCTTGAGGACCCATGAAGCCCACAACCATTCACCCTCAGCCGCGTCCCCGAGCGCACCGCCGAGGATCACGAGAGCACACCGCCTCCAATTCCGAGACCCAGAACCTGGGGAAGAAGGACCACCCGTGATGACGTCACCCAGAGAACAGACGGACCGAACCGAGCGATCGGTACGACGGCTGCCGACGGTGCTCGTCGGCGTCCCAGCGCTCATCGTCATGCTCCCTGTGCTTCCTGGACGCCGTCACCAACCTGAGCCAAGGACCTGCCGCTGGCGGATCGCCGGACCTCCGCAGCCGCCAAACCAGATCACGAGCGCCTTGGCGCTGCGCCCAGGCCCTTTCTGAGACCATCACTACGAGCAGCCGGACCAGGCCTTCCGTCAAGCGGTCATGACCGTCGGGCCGTCGGTGCCATTGTTGCCGGGCCAACGGCATCGATGATGCACCGCCTCGGGCGCAGCAGGATCGCCTACATCCAGCTGCCTGGCGATCGGCGCTGATTGGCGTCACCGCTGTACGTCACCCACGAGACCCGCCCCATGACGAACGAGACCCACCGGCGTGGATGATCGCCTCCTGGCATCTGGCCTCATCACTCGGCGGCAATGTCTCAGCAGTCCTCATCACCCCGCTCAGGAAGAGCCCGGTCAGGATGCTGGGAGTGGCGCTCATGTTCGCCCCAGGTCTGCCATCACCGCCCGCCGCAGTTCGGGCTTCCATGATCGATGGCGGCTTTGATGACGACGGGCGCGCTGACCCTGGGATCGCGGCGATCTCCCCTGACCGTCATTGAGCCAAGGACCCGCTCGGCCACCGCAGGCTAGCCAGGCGGGTTCTGATCTCTGTTCATCTCCCCAACCCACTGTCCGGCATCGCTACCGGCCCGCAGTGGCTGCCTCGCCCGTGGGGCGAAATGGCCAGCTCATGCCGATCGGCGCCGACCGCGATAGCTCCGCGGTGTTCTTTCAACGGCGGTGCCGGCCGGGCGGTCATCGTCCTGACCTGCTGGCGCTGGCAGGCTGGCTGCGTCTGCCCCAAGGCGCGCGCGACTGACGGCTCGCCGCGAGCGGACGGCCGAGGTGAAGAAGGCGGCTGTCGTACGACCGCCCCAGCGACACCTATTCATGACGTTATTTGCCGAGTCGCCCTCCTCCGCCCTGAGTGAGGGCGACCCATGCGCCGACCACACCAAGGACACCCGCAATTTCAGTGCTCATGACAAAACCACTGGCCATCACATGGCAGATGCATCTGAATCCGCATCATTTGATGATGGAACTGATGCAGTTGGGTATCGTGCGAACCACTGTGACACACCCAGCGACGAGCTCACTGCTGCCACCCAGGAGCTCACGAACACTTGAGCGCGCACCGAGCTGCTGCGAACCAGCCTGAGACCCTGGTCAGGTGGAGAGCGCACGTCGCCTTGCAGCTCTCGGCGGTTCTGATCGGAAGGCGATGTTGCCCACGACGTCGGAGCACCAGCTGGCATCCCCGTCGACACATCGGTATGGATCGATCACCACCACTCAATCCAGCACGTCAACCTGCTGCACGAACGAGATCGAGCCCATCCACTCGTGGCGGAGGAGCTGGCGATGGGTTCACCAAAGCCAGAGATGACGTCCTCAACATCAATGCACCTCCACCAGTTCCCCGCCCTTCCATGACGAGCCGCTGGCTCTGGTCGCAACGTGCATGCGCTGTGGGGCTGGGACTGCGCCCAGTCGCAGCACACCTTCGGCCCGCTGCGTTATTATCCCCGGCGCTGCCCGTGACGCGACAAGGGTTGCCCGGCGCTGCAGACGAGCACGGAGTCTCCCTCGCTGAGGGGAGATGACGGCTGAGGCACCAAGGCCGCTTCACCGAAAGCCTGACTTGCTACGCTACAACGACAACTCAAGCACGCCCAGAAACGGACCGATGTCAACCCCAGAATCAGCCCCTGCACCAGCCTCCCTTACCAGCTCCTCAGTATCAGGCTGCGCCTCCATACGGGTGGTCTGCGCCCCCGCCCGACACACACCGTGCTGGTCGAGCGATCCTTCTGTTCGTGGCCGGCCCAATCCCCAGTCTCACCGTAGGAATCGGTCGGCAGTCGCCGTTAACATCGCCACCGACGGAGATGCGTCATCTCCAACGGCCAGCGAATCACCTAAGCGCAGGTGACGAGCGCACTGCACGTAGAGGATGGTGAGTTCGTCGACATCCGTCGGTATCACCACCTCTGAGGGCAAGGACATCGCTACCGAATTCGTCCCAGAACACGTGCATCACAAACGAGGGTTCTGGCTTTCATCACCCGTCCTGAAGTCTACAGCGACGACGTCAGGAGAGTACCGGGTCTCTGCGTGATGGTCTGGGCGACGACGACCCGATTCGTATGACCAGAACCCACCTCGGCATGTTCGGCTGGCTACCGTAGCCGGTCTAGGTGTTGGCTCGGCCTGCTGGATCATCGCCATCCTCTTCGTCCGCGCCACCGGCCCCACACAGAATCGAGAGAGAGGAATCACATCCGATCCCGCGTTCGAGGAATCTCCCGCCTCCGCATGCCCGCATTCCTGAAGGAAATATAACGACCGGTTTTCGTGGCGCCATGGTGACCCCAGAGCCAGATCGCCTTCGCACCTGCTTTAATTCAGCTGGTGCCCGCCGGTGCTGGAAAGCCCCCAGCGTGACACCCCGGCGCCGTCCAGGCCAGGTGCCTGCCGCCGTGGAACAACGAAGATCCGGTCCCCGGCGACGAACAGCCCGAGCGGATCGGCCAGACGGTTCTCCTCTTCCTTCCGAGCGTCGTCCAACGCGAATCCTACGCCGTCCACGACGACCGTTGGAAGCACTTCGTACATCTGTAGAGCGGATACGCCATGGTCAATGGGCCTGAGCAGAAGATACAGAACACCGCGAAGGCGATATCCGATCCGCTGAGCGGCTTTGTCTCGAGGAACAGTTGCTGACCACCGATCACCAAGAACAGCAATTTCATGGCGATGGAGAAGAGCCTGCTGCACAGGTGTTCTCATCTGCGCCAGAGTGCGCAGAACACCAGGCGGCTGCGCTGCATCATCTTTCTTCTGCCCCGCGCCGGCCCCGGGCCGCCGAGACGGGTCTCGCTGACGGCGGCGTCTCGAGACACTCCACCCCCGCGAGTAGATGTAGCACTCCAAATCCCCATTGCCGCAGAGGCGTGTCCTCAGAGCCCCCCACGTCATCCCGATGACGCATCCGGGAAGCCTGATGGCATCGTCGCCGTCACCATTCTCGATCGCGATCCGAGTCCGCTCATCGAATCTGCCGTGCGCCGCGTCTGGCCGATTGAGCGTCGACAGCGTGAACTCGAGGCCACCGACGCCCAGGGCCGCTCGGTGAACAGCAGGCGTCGTATTATGATGCTGCCCGCTCAGCACCGTCCGACGCCGCAGGTATTGATCGCCCAGACCACTGGAATAATACCGAACATGATCACCACGGCCACAGGTTCCTTGACTTCATACTGCAGACCAGCTCATCAGCGGCAGAGCGTTGTAGATCATGCCGGATACTCCCACCACGAGCTACCAGTGCAATATGGTGCAGCGATCATCACCGAGCGTCGCAGGAGCAGATTCATCAGCCGTCTCCGTCGCCCCACCACCGGCATCGACTTCCAGTGTCTCATCGAACAGGTCCCCACGACCGCCCCAGCCGCGTTGTCCTGCCATTCCATGCTCCACCTTCCATGCCGCTGCAGGTCGCCAGCACGATGGAAAGCGAACCGGAGCTCCCCGCCATATGGCCCATCGTCACTGTAGTAGCGAGCCCGTTGATTCCGCCTTCTCCGATGGGCACCGTTCACCATCCTGCCTCACGCCTCGTGCGATGGGGCCTGACCGGCTAACCGGTCGGAGCCCCGTCCCAGTCCTTCTCAGGAAGCAACCCTCAGCCGCGATCAGGCCTTCTTGGCCCCGCCGATGCGCGCACGGAACTCATGAGCCGTCTGATGGCCTGCAGCTTGTCGAACTGCTAGGTACCCTCGGTGTCGTCCATCTCGGCGGCCCAGGGCTCGTGGGTCGATGCCGTGTACATCTTGCCCACTCCTCCTCGCCCAGTGTCGAGGCCCTCAGAGGTTGAAGTCTCGAATTT